>FRDC01001684.1_pt1 | contig 20388 bp, 16 predicted proteins | sample 1106171 | NCBI WGS metagenome assembly FRDC01 (sample SAMEA3930566, study PRJEB13176) | freshwater metagenome | biome: Drinking water system; feature: drinking water; material: water | place: Singapore | collected 2014-12-20 | reverse complement strand
GACGAGGAGGAGATCGACGGGGACATCATCCGAAGGGGCGACAAGCGGGCCCTCGTCGCCGTCAACTCGCTCCCGGAAGTTGGCCGCCCCGACTTGACCAAGTTCCACAACCTGTTCGACGGAACTTCCGTCTATTCCATCGTCAACGTGTCCGTGATCGAACCCGGAGCCGTCCGAATCATGTACGACATCCAACTGCGAGCCTGAGATGCCAGTCGCCACCGTCACCCAAGCCCGAGACGACATCCTCGCCGTCGTGAAGACGGCGCTGGAGGCCGACCCCCTCACCGCTCCGTTGGTGAGCGGCGGTCGTGTCATCTGGGACGACTCGACGGTCGGCGCGGTCCCTGGAACCGACACCGAACTACCCTCCCCTCCCGGCCAGCCCTGGCTCCGGGTGGGGCTCCGCCACGCGGCGGGGCGTCAGGCTTCCCTGGGCTCCGACACCGGGCGCTCGCGATTCGAGCGCAGCGGCACCTTGTTCATCCAGGTCTTCACGCCCGTCGGGGACGGGATGAGGACGGCGGACCAGATCGTGGATATACTCCTCCGAGGAATCGAGAGGAAGACTACGCCGTCCGGCGCGTGGTTCCGCAACGGGCGGTTCGAGGAAGCCGGGAAAGATGGCACTTGGCAAACGACCCTCGTGCTGGTAGACTTCCAGTACGACCAGATTCGCTGAACTGAACAGAAGGAGACCCACACATGCCGCTCGTGAACAAGGTTGACTCGAACATCACGGGTCTCCGCTACTGCGAGGAGACCGTCACCCTGGGCGTCCTGCCCGCCGCCGCCAACCAGCGGTGGATCGAACTGGAATCGAACTCGTACTCCGACTTCGGCGGTCAGTTGACCACCCTCGCGCGCAACCCGATCAACCCTTCGCGTCAGCGCAAGAAGGGCGTCGTGACCAACGTCGAGGCGTCCGGTGGGTTCAACACCGACCTCACCCAGGAGAACCTGCAAGACCTGCTCCAGGGCTTCATGTTCGCCACGCTCCGGCGCAAGGTTGAGTCTGGTCAGGGCACCGTCGGTGCCGTGACGAGCGTGTCCAGCACGCAGTACGTCACTACCGGCGCGAACTTCACCAACTTCCGTGTCGGCGACCTGATCTTCGGCGTGGGCTTCGCGAGCGCCGCCAACAACGGTCTCAAGGTTGTCACGGCCTCGACCGCTACCACCGTCAGCGCCGCCGGCCTCGTGGTTGACGCCGCGCCCGCCGCAGGCTCCGGCATCCGAGTCGTGGGCTTCGAGTTCGGTTCCGGCGAAGTGAACATCGACGTGTCCGGCTCGCTGCCTCGACTCGTGCGAGCGAGCGGCACCAAGGACTTCACCCAGTTCGGACTCATCCCTGGCGAGTTGATCTTCATCGGCGGCGACGCGACGGTGAACGCTTTCAACACCGCGACCAACAACGGCCTCTGCCGCGTCCGCAGCGTCGGCACCACGTTCATCGAGTTCGACAAGACCTCGGGCGCGATGTCCGCCGAGACGGGCACGGGCAAGCAGATTCGCCTGTTCTTCGGTCGTGTCCTCCGCAACGAGACCGGCACGCTCATCCGTCGTCGCTCGTACAACCTGGAGCGCACGCTCGGGTTCTCCGAGGACACGCTGCCGAACAACGAGCAGGCCGAGTACATCGAAGGTGCGGTTCCCAGCGAACTCACCGCCAACATCGGCACCGCCGACAAGGTGAACCTGGACCTCTCGTTCCTGGCCACCCGCTCGACGCTGCTCAACGAGAACGACGGCGGCGTCACCCTCAAGTCCAAGGTCGCGGGAACGACCCGCGTCCCGGTGCGCGAGGCCGACGCCTTCAACACCTCCAGCGACATCAGCCGCATCCGCCTCGCGACGGTCGTCCCGGGCAACCCGTTCCCCTCTCCGCTGTTCGCGTACGCGACCGAGGTGACGCTGACCATCAACAACAACCTCAACCCCAACGGAGCCGTCGGCGTGCTCGGCGCGTTCGACATCAGCGCCGGCACCTTCGAGGTCGGAGGCAACATCACGGCGTACTTCAACACCACGGCCTCCGTGCTGGCCGTCCGCAACAACGCCGACATCACCCTCGACGTGTTCATCGTGAAGTCGAACGCGGGCGTCGCGATCGACGTTCCGCTCATCACGCTGGGCGAGGGCCGACCGAACGTCGAGCAGGATCAGGCGATCACCCTGCCGTTCTCGCAGGAAGCGGCCACGGGCGCGAAGATCGACCCGAACCTGAACCACACCCTGCTCTGGGTGTTCTTCGACTTCCTCCCGAACCGTGCCGACGTGTAAGAATCGAGTGTCCCAAACCACTGAGGAGGGGCGGTCGCGTGACCGCCCCTCTCAGCCCGTAGAAGGAGCCCCTGGATGAAGATTGGACAGACCCGCATCAACCAAGACCGCGCCCGAGCCGGCGACTGGATCGAGGTTGAGGTCGTCAACCCCGAGACCAAGATCGGCGAGACGAAGAAGTTCAAGGTCGCGTGCCTTGACCCCGCGATCAACGTCAACTACCAGACCACCGTCCTCAAGTCGGGCAAGAAGTTCCGCGCGGTCTCGCAGGCGTTCGGCGACAAGATCGAGGAGATGCCCGAGAAGGTGCGGATCGAGATGACCGACACCAGCATCCGCAACTTCGCCGAGAGCGTCCTGCTCGACTGGGAGGGCTTCGAGGGCGACGACGGGAAGCCCCTCAAGTACACCTCCGATGTGGGCTACCTGTTCCTCAAGGAGTTCCCGGAGGTCTACTACGCCCTCAAGGACCGAGCCGAAGACCTCGATCGCTTCCGCGAGAAGGTGCGAGAGGCCGACGCGGGAAACTGACGACCTGCCTCCTCTACGCCCTCAAGTTGGGAGGCAAGGAAAGCGAGATGGTCCGGCACGCCTACAGAGTTGGGCAGCCGGTTCCCTCGATGATCCAGAACGCTCCCACGCTCCATGACGGCTTGGCTCTCTACTTCAACGCCTTCATCGAACTCGGGTCGTGTCGCAGCATAGGATTCGGGGTCGGACCGATCCCCTGGACTGCGATGCGGGAATACGCGAGGTGGATGCGGATGGACCGACAGGACGCGGCGGACTTCTTCTGGATCATGCAGAAGATGGACGAGGCGTACCTCAAGTTCCAGAAGGAGAAGTCAGACCAGGAAGCCGCGAGCAAGGCCAAGGGCCGCAAGGGAGGCAGGAAGATTGGCGAGTGAGTTCGACCAGTTCGCGGGACGGATGGAACGCCGGGCGACCGACCTCGCCCGGCGTAGCCACATCCTCCTACAGGTCGTGGCGCTCCGACTCGCCGTGAACGTCATCCGGGCCACTCCCGTAGACACCGGCGAGGCTCGATCAAACTGGGTGGCCTCCGTGGGCCGGCAGGACCGATCGCGACGAGGCCCCTATGCCCCAGGCTCCAAACTCGGCCTGGGCGAATCGGCCAACGCTGCGGCGGCTATCGCCCAGAATACCCGGACGATTCGATCGTCCCTCCCTGGGCAGTCCCTCTACGTCCAGAACAACGCTCCCCACATCGGCGAACTGAACCGGGGCAAGTCCACCCAGGCTCCGGCTTTGTTCGTCCAAACCGGGATTCAGGAGGCTGTGAGTGCTACACTTGGTCGTGGATTGATCGTGAGGTAACATGGCGACCGAACGGATCGTGATCGAGTTGCGGAGTCGGGGCGTCCGAGAGACGGCCCAGGATATCCGCGCGATCGCGACGGAGGCTCGTCGGGCCCAGGGCTTCATTGACGGGTTCCGTCGCAACCTGACCTCCATCAAGACTGAGGCAGACAAGGCACAGTCGTCCCTCCGCACCGTTCGAGTCGCCATGTCGGCTACCGCTTCGGAGTCCTCTCGCACCGCGAACGAAGTGGCTCGATTGAACCGGGAGTTGGCTGCCCTCGGCGTCAGTACCGGCAAGGTGCAGACCCAGTTCACGGGGTTCAAGCGCAACTTGAGCACGGTGAACTCCGAAGCCAACCGTGCGCAGAACAGCCTGAACCAGTTGAAGCGAGCCCAGAACAACGTGGGTTCGGAGTCGAAGCGAACTGAGGGTGCGATCCGCTCTCTGGAGCGCGCTACCGCCTCACTCGCCCGTCAAGCCGGCGCTGCGGCCACCGCGCAGCGGTCGCTCCAGGCTGCTACGGCACGGACTGGATCGTCCGCCCGAGGAGCCGTCGGCGTCTTCGCGTTGCTCAAGGGTGCCATCGCCGGCGTCAGCGTGGCTCTGCTCATCCGCGAGTACGTCCAACTCTCGAACATCTACCAGCAACTCCAGAACCGAATCCGACTCGTCACGACGAGCCAGGCGCAGCAGGCCGCCGTCAACGCGGAACTTCTCACGATCTCGAACTCGACCTTCACGTCGCTTCGGGACACCACGGAGTTGTACGCCCGTCTCGCGTTCAACTTGCGAGGTCTGGGAGTCACGCAGCGTGAGGTTCTCGATGTGACCAAGACGCTGAATCAGGCCGTCATCCTCTCCGGCGCTGGCAGCCGTGAGGCGTCGAACGCGATCATCCAGTTGTCCCAGGGTCTCGCCTCGGGCACCTTGCGAGGCGACGAACTCCGCTCGGTGTTGGAGCAGTTGCCCTTCGTGGCCGACCTCATCGCCCAGGGCCTCGACGTGAGTCGAGGAGCCCTGCGTCGCCTGGGCTCCGAAGGCGAGATCACGAACGAGATTGTCTTCCGGGCGCTCCAGAAGGGCGCTGCCGAGACCGAAGCGCAGTTCAAGCAACTCACGCCGACGATCGGTCAGGCGTTCACCGTCGTCCAGAACAACATCCTCGCTGCGGTTGGTGAGTTCAACAAGGCCACCGGCGCTAGCGGTGCGCTGGCGAACGCGATCATCAAGATCGGCGAGAACATCCTCGACTTCTCTGACATCGCGATCCCGCTGTTCGAGGACTTGTCGGACGCTATCGGACAGGTCGGCGCTTTCGTCGAAGACGTGTTCGGCATCAAGTTCTCGAACTCCGCCACCAGCGCGAGCGAAGCCGTCGCGACCGTGATCTTGTTCATCAACCAGATCGCGGCAAACGTGGTGGGTGCAGGCAAGGCGATCCTCGCGTTCTTCGACGCCGTGGGCAACAACCTCGTGGGCATCGGACAGCGCACGATCAACGCCGCAGCCGGCGCGATCGAGGGCGTGGTCAACCTCATCATCCGTGGCTTGAACAAGGCGATCGACGGGCTGGAGACCAGCCTGAACGGCGTCATCGACGCCGCGAACTCCGTGTCGGACTTCCTCGGCCAGGGTCAGGCGTTCGACCGGATCAGCGTGGGCAACCTCGTCGATCTCAACCTCGGTCGCGTGGAGGAGCGGCAGTTCAAGGACGTGGGCGAGCAGGCCGCGAACGCTTTCAATCAGGGCTTCGACGAGTTCATCGCTCCGGTCAACGAGTTCATCGACTCGTTGTTCGTCCGTCAGCGGAATCGTCGCGATGCCCGTAACGCCAACAGCCAGAAGGCTCTGCTCGATGAGCAGTTGAAGCAGGAGCGGGTCCGTCGAACGGTGAACGACATCCTCATCGCTCAGTTGGCGGAGCAGTTGAACAAGGAGTCGGCTCTCCTCGACATTCGCGGCAAGAGCCGCGTCCAGTTGGCTCAGGAGGAGGCTCTCGCTTCGTTCCGCGAGAGGTTGAAGAAGGACCAGATCAGCCTGAACGACGCCCAGCGCGACGAACTCGAACTGATCGTCAAGGCGAACGCAGAGAAGAAGATTCGCAACGAACTCGACGAGCAGGTTCGCAAGTTCAACGAGGACTTGCAGGACGAACTCCGTCTCCTCGAACTCACGGTCGATCAGCGAGAGGTCGAGTCTCGACTTCTGCCGATCATCCGCGCGCAGAAGGAAGCGTTCGGCTCCGTCAACGAGGCAGAGATTCAGCAACTCCGCGAGCAGATTCAACTCATCCAGCAGCGCAACTCCCTGGAGGAGACGCGCAACCGACTGTTCGCGGACAAGGCCGCCATCGACCGCGAGCAGGCCAACCTCGACCAGTTGCGAGCGCAAGGTGCGGACGAGACCACGATCGGTCGGGCTGAACTCGACCTCCTCGTCGAGCGGCAGAAGGGCCTCCAGACCTTCGAGTCCGCCGTCACCGCTGGGCTCGCTCGCACGATCTCTCAGATCAGCGATTGGTCCGGTCAGGTTCAAGACCTGATCTCGGGCGCGTTCGGCGCTGCCGAGGACGCGGTGGTCGAGTTCGTCAAGACGGGCGAGTTCAACTTCTCGAAGTTGGTTGACTCGATCCTGGAAGACCTGCTCCGGCTCCTGACTCGTCAGGCCATCACGGGCCTGTTCGGCTCCCTCCTGGGCGGTCCGTTCGCGTCTGCCGCTCCGGCCTTGTTCTCCTCGTTCGGTGCTCGTGCGGCTGGCGGCAACGTCACGGCGGACCGTCCGGTAAAGGTCGGAGAGTTCGGACCGGAGTTGTTCGTCCCGCAAACTGCGGGTACAATCGTGGCCAACGGCGCGATGGAAGCGCCGGCGGTCAACGTGACCGTCGTCAACGTCACTGATCCGAACGAGGTCTCGGCTTCGTTGGCCGATCCTCGCAACGACCAGTTGATCCTGAACGCTCTCAAGCGCAACCGCGGCGCGGTGCAACAGATCACGGGGTAACGCATGAGTTGGATCGTCGGAACAGCCACGAACTACCAGGACTTCGCCGACGACTTGCTCGCGGCTTGTATCGGCACGTCCATCCAATCGGTGACGAACATCGCCGCAGGCGGCACCGGCTACGCCGTGGGCAACGTGCTCTCGATCTCGGGAGGCACCTCGCTCATCCAGGCTCAGGTCGAGGTGACGACCATCGGAGGTGGCGGTGCCGTCACCGGCGTCCGCGTCGTGAACGCTGGCATCTACACGACCGCGCCCGGCAACCCCGCGTCCACCACCGGCGGAGCCGGTACGGGCTGCACGATCAACCTCACCTGGGGCACCAACGGTTGGGCCATCCGCCGAGCCGTCGGCGTCGCGGGCTCCGCCCAGAGCGCCACCGTGGCCGCAGGCGGCACCGGGTACACCCTCAACGACATCTTGACCGTCAGCGGCGGCACGTCCTTCCAGACGGCTCAGTTCCGCGTGACTGGCGTGAGCAGCGGTGTCGTGACCGCTGTCACACTTGAGCGATTCGGATACTACACCTCTACGCCGGCGAACGCCGCCTCCACGACTGGAGGCACCGGCACCGGCTGCACGCTGAACATCACCTACGGGACCGGCGAGCGCGAAATCATCGTCGAAGGCATCGGCTCCGGCAGCGATCAGGTCTTCGTGGGCTGGCGTACGTTCTTCGATTCCGGCTCGGGCGCTCGAAACGTCGAACTTGCAGGGTTCACCGGGTTCAATGCCGGACTGGCCTGGGACAACCAGCCGGGCGTCAGTCCTGGTCGATTCGATGTTGGCAACACTGGCGGCTCGTTCATCTGCGGAAGCAACGGCACCACGAACTTCTGGATCAGCGTGAACGGTCGTCGCATCTCCGGTTGCGCTCGTCCGGGCACGAACTACTTCACTTTCTACGCCGGACTTCTCAACCCCTTCGCCACTGCCGGAGAGTGGCCATACCCTCTGTTCATCTCGACGGGCAACGCAAACCGCTTCCGGCTCGCGGCGGCGGCGGACGCCCAGATCGGCAGCGCCATCAGCCCTTGGAGCGGATTCGGTGGAGCCTCGGCCAACGTCCGTCTCGCTGACGGCACTTGGCGCAACGTCGCCAATGCCTTGTTCGCGACAAGCCGTCAGCCTACCACCACGTTCACGTTCGTCTACCCTGGCAACGACGACAGCGCGGCTTTCGAGAACGCTGCCGACGAATGGTTCCCGAGTTCGAGCACCTCATGGGGAGGTTCTAGCGAGGACGTGTTCGATCAGTCCACGACCCAAGTCACCCGCCGCCTGCTTCGCACCCCGAACACGGGCGGAGACCTCGTGGCGTTGTTCCCCGCAACCGTCATGCGCGCAGTCGCGTCCAACGATCGCGCCCTCCTGGGCGAGATGGACGGGCAGTTTGCGTTCGACGGTCAGGGCGGCATCTCGTCGGAGAACGTCATCAACATCGGATCGCGCAGATTCCGGGTCTTCCAGTCGGGCAACCTGACTGACGCTTGGCGACACACCGCGATCGAGGAGGTCTGAACATGCCGTACCTGACTGGAACTGCCACGGGACATCTTGACCTTCTGAACCAACTGGCGACCTTCGCCACGGCGAACGGCTGGACGGAGAACGGTCGTGACTTCACCTTCGACCGCTGGCTCGCGCTCAGTCGCGGCTCTTGCTTCGTCCAGTTCGCCTCGGACCCCACCAACGGCGCGATCGCGATGTACCAGTCGCTCGGGTACACCGCCGGTCGCCTCCCTGGGCTGCACCCCGACGACTCGGGCTCGGGACTGCCGATGACGGCGGCTCAGTTGGCCGGCGCGACCATCGTCAACGGCGGCTCGGGCTACACCAGCGGCACGAACCGCGTCTTCAACGTCTTGGGCGGAACCTTCACCACCCAAGCGACCATCACCGCTACCGTGACGGGTGGCGTAGTCACGGCCATCACCGGCGTCGGCGGTGGCAACTACACCGTGCGTCCGACGAACGCGGTTGCGACCTCTCCGCAGGCTGGCGGCGGCACCGGATTCACGGCCAACCTCAACTTTCGACCTCCGCTGACCAGCCAGCGGCGGATGAACATCCCGGACACTCCGATCGTCCGGTTCCACTTCTTCGCGAACGACAACGATCTCACCGGCGGCGTCTCCACCTCTGCGCCGCACATCCACGTCGTGATCGAGTACGCCGCAGGTCAGTATCGGCATATGTCCTTCGGTTCGATCGCCAAGATCGGCGATTGGACCGGAGGTGAATACACCTGCACTTCGTTCTGGACTCCTGGTGCGGTTGCGGACTCTCCGACGGCATCCTCGCACCTCCTTCTTTGGGACGCTCTGCACGGATCGCTCGACGGCATCACCAACAACCGATCCTACAACACGATGCACATGCGCAACATCGGCAACCAGTTGGCTGCCGAAAGGTGGGGCGTGTTCGGGACCGGAACGACCACCGACTCCCCTGACACCGCCGGAAACGCTCGCCGATTCCTCTCTGGTGGCATGAGGTACAGTTGGCACCTCGCCTCGTTTGGAAAGTTGCGAGGCAATCCGCTGAACGCATTCGTTCCGCTGATTCCGATCCCCATCGCGTGGCGTCGAACGACGGGCACGCCGCAGGACATGATCCTCCTGGGCAACGCGCCGAACGTCCGGCACGTTCAGATGGCTTCCTTCAACCCCAGCGAGCAGATCACGGTGGGATCGGACCAGTGGCTCATCTTCCCCGGCGCTCGCAAGCAGCGGCTCCTGCTCGATACGGAGGAAAGTTGGAACATGGGCATCGCCTATCTGAGGACTCCGTGACATGACCGCCTTTCCCGGCTCCATCACTCTGCTCGCATCCCTCTCGGACCAGTTGACCAATCGACTGCGCCCGGCGGGACTGAGCGCCGACCTGAACGAGCCCTTGGCTCGTGCCGGAGCCGCGCGCGGAGCGATCGTGATCCGAGCCCTGGGCAACTACCAGCAGGACAACGCTCAACCGACCGAGGCTCCTTCACCTGCGCCCATCCCGTTCGAGGCGTTCCTCGGTGACGTAGAGAATCACCCTCGCGATGACTGGTTCAACAAGATTCACATCGTCCCTCGCCGCCTCGACCTAGGCAACATCCTCTCCACCATCACCCGTCAGATCGACGTGTACAACGCCTTCTTCGTCAACCGTCAGTTGACGGCCTTCAACAACACCGCTGGCGTGGGTACCGACATCACGAACCTTCCCATCCTCCCCTTCACCATCAACGCGCAGCGGTCGCTCCTCCTGACCCTCCAGATCACGCCGAACGGCGCTCCCACCATCAACGGTGCGTTGAACTTCACCTTCGGCTCCGAGGTCGTTCCCCTCCCCATCACCGGCAACCGCATCGTGATCTTCCCCTTCGAGCCCGAGGCTCCGATGGTTGAGCGCCTGCGGTTCTTGACCGATGTCATGGAGAGCGTGGACGGTTCCGAACAGCGAGTCGCGGTTCGTCGAGCCCCTCGTCAGGAGTTCGACCTCAAGTTCGTGCTTGAGGAAGGGCCCGAGATGCAGCGGGTAGGCTACCTGATCTTCGATTGGTCGGCCCGAGTCTTCGGACTTCCGATGTGGCACGAGCCGTCCTTCCTCACCGCGCCGGCCACGGCAGGCAGCACGACCGTCAGCGTGGACGACACCACGCTCGCCGACTTCCGAGTTGGGGGCTTGGCCATTGTCATGCGCGACGAGTTGAACTTCGATGCCTTGGAAGTTGCTTCGATCTCTCCGACGGGCGTGACGTTCGCCACGCCTCTCATCAACACCTACGCGACCGGCGCACGGGTCTACCCCGTCCGTACTGCCGCGATGACGATGCCGGCGAAGGAGAAGCGATACGCCAAGAATGCCGGGGAGTTCGAGTTGACGATGCGCGTCCTCGACAACGACATCGACCTCTCCAACACTGCCGCGTTCCCCACCTACGACTCCAAGGTGCTCCTCAGCGATCCGAACGTCATCGACCAGTCCCTCGACGGGACGTACGACCGCCGGATCATCACCCTGGATAGCGAGGGCGGCGTCGAAGCGTTCTCGTCGCTGTACCCGTTCGCTCGTCGCGTCTCCGCGAAGACGTTCGCCACCACCAACCGACAAGCCCTTTGGAACGTGCGTCGGCTCCTGCACGCCTTGCGAGGTCCGCAGGTTTCGTTCTACCTTCCCACCTTCGGTTCCGAGGTCACGCTGTTCTCGCAGTACCTCAGCGGTTCCGCCTCGCTCACGGTCCACAACGTGGGCTACTCGCGATACGCTCGTCAACGACAGCCCCGTCGGGACATCCGCGTCGTGCTCAAGAGCGGAACGACGTACACCCGGACGGTCACGAACTCCTCCGAGATCGACGCCCAACGAGAGTCCCTGACCTTGAGTGCGCCGATCCCTCAGAACATCCTACCGGAAGACGTTGAGCGAATCGAGGCGTTCGAGAAGGTGCGGATCGTCTCTGACGAGATCGTGATCGAGCACGGCAACTCCTTGGGCACGGCCCGGATCGGATTCCCCGTGAAGGTGGTGATCGAATGAGTTTCGACCTGAACGAACGTGGACGCGAGTCCTCAGCGCCGATCGAACTGTATGAGTTTGGCATCGGACCGGAACGGTTCCGCTACACCACCGCGCCCGGTCCGGTGACGTACGCATCGAACGTCTACCTGCCTCTCGCGATCAAGCGTGAGGCTCTGTTCTTCGGAGCCGATCAGCGCGGCGAGGCCCTCAAGATCACGATGCCCGCCAGCAACGAACTCGTTCGTCGCTACATCAACGGCGTCCCTGGGCTGCTCTGTTCGCTTCGCATCGAACGCGCTCAGCGGTTCGATGGAACTTCGACACGAGTGATTCAGTTCGACGGCGTGGTCAAGTCGGTCGCGTTCACACTTGACGGAATCCAAGCCGAACTGGCGGTGCTTCCGCTCAGCGGCGAACTCAACAGCGTCATCCCGCGATTCGTGTACTCGTCGCAGTGCAACCACGTCCTGTTCGACGAGAACTGCCAAGTGCTCTCGTCGCTCCATCGCTTCCTGGGCCCGGTGGCCTCCGTGACGAACGACATCCTCACCGTGACGGGGCTCTCCGCCCGAGGCTCCGGTTGGGCAACCGGCGGGTTCGTCGCGACCACCGGCGGAGACTACAGGCTCATCATCGACCACACTGGAGACAACATCCGCCTCCTGCTACCCTTCTACACCTCTCCGATCGGGCAGAACGTCGAGGTGTTCGCCGGCTGCGACCACACCTTGAACCACTGCGGGCCGAAGTTCAGCAACACGATCAACTTCGGCGGATATCCGTTCGTCCCCTCCAAGAACGTGTTCCAAACTGGAATCTGAGATGTTCATCGAGACCCTCATCCTCACCGCGATCTTCTTGGTGCTCTCGGAGTTCCTCAAGCCGAAGCCGAAGGTCGAGAACCAGCGTCCTGCGGGGCTCGGGGACTTCCAGTTCCCGACCGCGATGGAGGGACGCCCCGTTCCCATCGTGTGGGGCACGGTCAAACTCGCCGCCCCCAACGTCATCTGGTACGGCGACCTGCGCAACGAGGCGATCACGAAGAAGGTCAAGACCGGCCTGTTCTCGTCGAAGCGCGTGACGACGGGCTTCCGCTACTACATCGGCGTCCAGTGCGCCCTTTGTCGCGGACTGGTCGATGAGGTTCGACGCATCTGGGTGGGTGACGACATCCTCTCGACCGACGTGGTGTCCGTTGACGGCGGTACCATCTCGGTCCATCAGCCCAACTTCTTCGGTGGCGAGGAGACCGGCGCTGGCGGCATGGTCGGCACGTTCCGCTTCTACCGTGGCAGCAAGACCCAGGGCGTGAACGCCTACCTGACTCCGTTCCAGACCGTGGGTGGCGGACAGCCGGCGTACCGAGGCACCGCGTACATGGTCTGGGAAGGCGGTCTCATCGGCACGAGCACCCAGATCAAGAACTGGGCGTTCGAGGTTCGTCGCATCCCGAACGGTCTGGGCCTCGCGACGCCATCGGTCAACGGCGGCAACGACGCCAATCCGATGAACGTGATCTACGAACTTATGACCAACACGGAGTGGGGACTCCGCATCGACCCGGGTCGCATCGACGTGGCGAACTTCGTCACCGCCGCGAATACCCTGCGCACCGAGGGCAACGGATTCTCGCTCATCCTCGACTCGACCACGAACGCTGCCGACTTCCTCCAGGAGTTGGAGCGGCAGATCGACGGTGTGGTCTACCTCGATCGCGCGACGAATCTTTGGCGCGTCACGCTGGCTCGCGGCGGCTACTCGATCCCGTCTCTCCCCGTCGTCGATCAGACCAACGTGATCCAGTTGAAGTCGTTCAGCCGAGGCGCTTGGCAGGACACGACGAACGAGGTGCTGGTCAAGTTCGACAGCCGCACCCGCGACTACATGGAGACGTACGCCCGTTCCCAAGACCCGGCGAACATCCGCCTGCAAGGCAACCGGACGGTCAGCACCGAACAGTCGTACCCCGGCGTCAAGGACGCCAACCTCGCGAACAACATCGCGTGGCGATCGCTTCGCGTGCTCACCTATCCGCTTGCTCGCGCGACGGTCGTCGTCAACCGCACCTTCTACGATCGCAACATCGGCGACCTCGTTCGGCTCAACTACCCGGAGTTGGGCATCGTCGATCTCCCGATGCGCATCACCAAGATCGACCTCGGGCTCTTGTCCGAAGGACGGATCGAGTTGACGCTCGTGCAGGACGTGTTCACCTTCGACTCGCCGTCGTTCGCCGCCCCGCCGGGTGGGTCTTGGACGCCTCCGAGCGTCGCGGCGCAGGCCATCCCCGCCATCGACTCGCTGGCGTTCGCCGCTCCTCGGGCCTTCTGCGTGCGAGCCGAGACGAACCCCGGCGTGCTCGACCGCATCTGGGCGACCGCACTCTCCGTCGGCGCGAACGCCTACGCTGACCTGTTCTCCCGCCCTGCCGGCTCCGGTTCGTATTCCGACTCGGGCGACCTCGGTGAGTTCGGTACGGCAGGCGCGTTGAGCGCACCTCTCACCCAGGTCGGCACCCAGGGCTCCATCTCGATCACCGTGGACTGCACGCCCACCTCGCAGTCGCGATGGATTCAGTCCTTCGGCAACAACGCGACGCAGGAGGATGTCGGCTCGAATCTGCTCAACCTCGTGCTCATCAACGGCGAGTGGTTCGGCTTCCGCACCATCACTCCGGTCGGCGGTACGCAGGTCACGCTCGGCGGGGGCTACCGTGGGCTCCTCGACACGCCGATCACCAGCCATAGCGCCGGGGATCGCGTGTGGCTCGGCCTGGGCAACATCACGGACCGTAACTACACCGGCGACGCCGACTTCAAGATCATCCCCAGCGCCCGAGGCGGCGCGCTGCCGGAGGCTTCCGCTCCGAACATCGGACCCATCTCGGGCCTCACCCCGAGCGCCGTCTCGAACCGCGCTCGTCGTCCGTACCTCCCCGTGAACCTCACCTTCAACGGCACCGTCTGGCCGACGGGCTCCGTGTCCCTCGACGCGACCAACCTGGGCTCCGGCATCGACCAGCGAGGTACACGCCTGACCTTCACGCGCAAGGACTTCCGCACGGGCGACGAGGCCGCTGCCGTGCTCAGTGAGGCGACGCTGCCCGGGGACTTCCCGACCGCGAACACGACGCAGTACCAAGTCGAGGTTCGACGCCGCCCCGTAGACGGCGGCGCTCTCCTGTTCACGATCCCGTGGAACGCCGGCACCGGAACCTTCGACATCCTCCGCACCTCGATCATCCGCAACATGCCCGGTGGGGCCGTCCCTGCCGGCTTGGAGGCCCGGGTGTTCGTCCGGCACACGGTCGAATCTGTCGTTCGCCAGCACGCTTCCTCGGTCAACTACGTCTTCACGACGGATTCGGCGCTGTACGCCGGTCGGTTTGCGTTCGGTGCTCGCAGCACCAACGTCGCGACGGCGGCGTACACCGCCCTGGACACCGGCACCCACACCGTGACGATCGGCACCGCCCTCGGCGGAGCGTTCGCCGTGGAGGTGAGGATCAACGGCGGGGCCTGGACGCCAGTGTTCAGCGGCGGCTCCACGAGCGGAACCTTCTCGGCCAACACCGGCGACACGATCGAACTTCGGCACACGCGAAACACGATCTTCGAGACCGGAGTCGAACTCTCCTTCTCGGGAACCATCCGCGCGTTCGGTGCCTTCTTCTCCTGACCTGCCTATCATCTCCAAGGAGATACCGCCATGCCGAACAACAACCTTGGCAACCGCGTCTCGGAAGCCGAGCAGCAGATCGCCACCCTTGCGGCCTCGCAGCGCGCGATGGCCGAGAAGGTCACGAGCCTCGCCTCCAGCGTGGAGAGCGGGTTCTCGAAGACCGACTCGAAGATCGACCTGCTCTCGTCGAAGATCGGCGAGATGGGCCGTCCCCGCTGGGAGGCGCTGGGCACGATGTTCGCGATCGCCGTCGCGGTGATCGGCTGGTTCGTGACCTCGCACGTCGGGCCTCTCCAGAACGCAATCACCGTCACGCGCGAGGACACCGATCGCGTGGAACGGCGGATCGACAACTTGCCCGAACGCCTCGCGAAGTTAGAGGCGTGGTACGAGTTGTACGTCAACGGGCATCTCACAGGTGTCCCAGGAGCCAAGCCTTGAGACCAGACTTCGACCGGAGCCACATCCTGGCTGCGTGGGAGAAGCACGGCGGAAACGTCAGTGCCATGTCCCGCGAGTTGGGACTTGAACGATCCACGATCCGCCACCACCTCCGCCGCCTGGGCATCAGCAAGCCGCTGGCCAAGGGCAAGGTGAAGGCGATGAAGGAGGTCTCACACAAGCCGCCCCAGACCGGCGTGCGTCGCTTCCTCCTGACCTCGGCGCAGAACAACACGCACGTCCACGCGGAGTTCTGGAAGAACCTGCTCGCCTTCGCCGCCTACGTCGGCGCTGACATCCGCGTCAGCACCTTCACCTACAACAAGCAGGCGTACGGCGCTCGCAGCGTCAAGAAGGGAACCGCCGACTCGAAGAAGGTCGAGGAGCCCTGGTTCGCGAGCGAGGTCGTTCCCTACCTGTCCGACGTTCGTGAGGAACTCGCGCCGGGCCTCGTGTTCTGCGGCGAGACGAACATCCTCCCCACCGCCGTCCGCCCCCTCTCGGGCTTCGAGACGTACACAGGTCGTCGATCAGGCATCTTCCCGCACGCGAAGATCGCGATGCAGAGCGTGGCCGCTCACAAGGGCGAGCCGGCGAAGTTCAACTACACGACCGGATGCGTCACGCTCCGCAACTACCTCCAGATGAAGGCTGGGCTCAAGGCCGAGTTCCACCACTGCTACGGTGCCCTGCTCGTCGAAGTCACGAGCGAAGGCCGCTGGTACGTCCGTCAGATCAACGCTGACAGCACCGGCGCGTTCTACGACCTCGACCGCCACGTCAAGGACGGGAAGGTCACGACTGGGCACCGCGTCGAGGCGATCACCTGGGGCGACGTTCACGCTTCGCGCATCGACAAGGACGTGGCCCTGCTCGCGTGGGGCTCCGACGGGATGCTCGACACCCTGCGGCCCAAGTTCCAGTTCATGCACGACCTGTTCGACGGAGAGAGCGTCAACCGGCACGACCGAGGCAACTTCCACACCGCCTTCAAGAAGCGGATGACGGGCAAGGACGACGTGCAGAGCGAACTTCACGGCGCTGCTCGTCTGCTCAACGACGCTCAGCGTGATTGGTGCGAGACCGTGATCGTGGCGTCGAACCACGACGACTTCCTCCGACGCTGGCTCGTCGAGGTGGACTACCGCCACGACATCCAGAACGCTCGCTTCCATCTGGAGGCTCAACTCGCGTTCGTCAAGGCGGTCGAGGAACGTCAGCCCACGCCGAACTTCCTTGAGTTCGGGCTCAAGTGGGTCAACGAGCAGAACTGGGTCGATCAGAAGTTCGACCTGTCCAAGGTTCGATTCCTCCGCATCGACGAGTCGTTCCGCGTGTGTCGCGGACAGATCGAGTGCGGTATGCACGGACACCTGGGCCCCGACGGCGTGAAGGGGTCGCCGATGGCCCTCTCGAAGGTGGGTCGTCGAGCCAACACTGGGCACACCCACTCAGCCGGAATCCTCGACGGCCTGTACGTCGCTGGTACGTCCAGCGTCCTCGACCACGGATACAACGTCGGTCCGTCCTCCTGGTCCCACTCGCACGTCGTGACGTATCCGAACGGCAAGCGAGCAATCGTCACCATGTGGGGTGGCGGATGGAGAGCCTGATTGGCGTACGCATCACCGACGCAACTGACCACGTTCGACCGCTGCGGTAGGCAGTGGTACTTCGAGCAGATCGTCAAGATCAGGGTGGACTCATCCACCCCGCAGGAGATGGGCAACGCCCTACACCTGCTCTGCGCCTCGTGGCTGCTCGACGAACCCGTACCGGAGAACTGGCACGAGAAGATCACGCCCGACGAGCGCGAGCAGTGCCGCAACTTCCTCGACCGAGCCGTTGAGGGTCGCGTGCTGGTGCGCCGACCTGACCTCCTGGTCGAGCACAAGTTCGACATGCGCATGGGCCAGGATACGATCGGCGGCAGGATCGACGTGCTCGACCCAGCCGGCGTCGTCGAGGACCACAAGACGGTGGGCTCGAAGCGTTGGGCAAAGAAGGCCGAGGAACTCCGCACGGACATCCCGATGATGACGTACGCCGGCTACGCCCTCAAGCACTTCGAGCGCATCAACGAGGTCCGCCTCCGCCACAACCAGTTCTTCAAGGACTCCGGCGAGGTGAACTTCATCGAAGTCACCGTCACGCGGGACGAGGTGCGGCAGTTCTGGAAGGAGCGGAACATGGCCATCCTGGACCGCATGGCCGTCGCCCGCAAGGCCAGGGAGTGGAAGGACGTGCCTGGGCACGAACTCAACTCCGAGCCGTGTAAGGCGTACGGCGGGTGCGCGTACGTCCCGATCTGTCACCGCGCCATGAGCATCGAGGCGTTCAAGAACTCGTCCCAGGGTGAGCGGGAGGTGCCGTTCTAATGCCGCTGATCGACGGATGCTACCTGCTCAAGGAGCCGTTCCCCCACCAGTTGGAGGAGTGGTGGTTCAGCCGAGACATGCTGAGCCGGGTGATCTTCTGGGAGCAGGGCACCGGCAAGACCAAGTTGATCTACGACACCGCGATCTGGCTTGCGCATCGCGGCGAGATCAACGCGCTGGGCGTGCTCGCGCCGAACGGAGTCCACCGCAACTGGGTCACGGTCGAGATGCCTGCCCACATGGGCAATGGAGCGGTCGGCATGTGGTGGAGGTCGGACAAGGCGTCCACCAAGAAGCACCAGGAGGAGTTCGAGGCCCTTCTCAAGCATCCGGGCTTCGTCGTCCTTGCAATGTCGTACGACGCCCTCATCACGGACGCCGGCGCGAAGGCCATGAAGCGGTTCCTGGAGGCCCGCAAGGCGATGTACGTTGCCGACGAGGCGGCTCGCATCAAGACCCCGGACGCCCGTCGCACGAAGTACGCCCTCAAGTCCGCGAAGAACTTGGCCAAGTACCGCCGCGTGTTGAACGGAACTCCGGTCCCCAACGGACCGTTCGACGTGTACTCGCAGGTCAAGTTCGCCGACGAGGAGTTCTGGGATCGGAACGGCATCTTCTCGTTCCAGGGCTTCAAGGTGCAGTACGGGGTCTGGGGCAAGGGCTATCGCTACCGTCCCGACGGATCGAAGCAGGAGTACCCTGAACTCATCGCCTACCGCAACCTGCCAGAGTTGTACACCACGCTCCAGTCGATCAGCACGCGCAAGACCAAGGAGGAGGTGCTCGACCTTCCCGCGAAGTTGTACCGCAAGGTCGAGTTCGACCTCTCACCCGCGCAGCGTCGCGTGTACGACCAGTTGGTCGATGACTCGCTGGCGTTCCTGGAGTCGGGCGAGATGGTCGCGACGCCGCTCGTCCTGACGAAGTTGCTCCGTCTGCAACAGGTGACGTGCGGCTTCGTCCCGGTCGAGGACGACCCGGAGAATCCGATCCGCCGCGTGGGCGACGACAACCCTCGGCTGGAGACCTTCTCCGAGATCGCCGAGGACATCCCGCACAAGTGCATCGTGTGGACCCGCTTCCGCGCCGACGCCGACCTCGTGCTGGCCGAACTCAAGCGCCTGGACAAGGTGGCCGTGCGGTACGACGGCGCGGTAGACGAGGACGGTCGAGCCCAGGCCGTGGAGTCGTTCAACAAGGGCGACGCCCAGTTCTTCGTCAGCAACCCGGCGGCTGGCGGCGAGGGCTTGACTCTCCTGGGCAACCAGGAGGACGACGCACTCAGCGCCCAGACCGTGATCTACTACGCGAACTCGTACAACCTGCACCACCGGCTCCAGAGCGAGGACCGCTGCCACCGCATCGGCCAGCGCCGGTCCGTGAACTACATCGACCTCGTGGCGGCGGGTACGATCGACGAGGAGGTCGTGGGCTCGCTCATCGAGAAGTTCAACATCGCTGGTCAGATAACAGGCGACAAGTTGAAGCAGTGGTTGACGTGATCGCATCTGCGTGGTACCATGACACCCCAGCCCCGGAGTTCAGAATGAGCACTGATCCGTTCGACAAGGTTGACTACAGCGGCGTGGACAAGCCCAAGCAGGCGTTCACCGAAGCCGCTCAGTACGTCCGCGACCTGTACACCAGGGCCATGAACGAGGAGCGCGAGATCGAGCGACTGGAGAGCCAGTTGAAGGACGCCCGGGAGCGTCAGCGCGTGATCCTCGAAGACGAACTGCCGAAGGCGATGGATGACCTCGGTACCGACGAGTTCAACATCCCCGAACTCAAAGTCAAGATCAAGGTGCGCGACAAGGTGTTCGCGTCCGTGACCGCTGATCGTCGCGACCTCGCGATGGATTGGCTGGAGCAGAACCAAGCCGGCGACATCATCAAGCGAGAGGTCGCGGTGGCGTTCGGCGTGAAGCAGATGAAGGACGCCGAGGCGCTCCGCGATCGACTGCGGGCCGAGGGGCTCGACTGTCAGTGCGAGCGCAACGTGCATCCGTCAACCCTCAAGGCGTTCGTCACCCGCAAGGTCGAGCGCGGCGAGGACATCCCCCATGACTTGTTCGGCGTCCGGGTGGTCCGGGCCGCCGAGTTCAAGTGAACTGTGAAAGGTACGAACTATGAGTGAACAGAACAAAGACGGCAAGGACTTGGCGACGAAGACCCAGGGCGGCGCGCTCGCGACGTACGACTACGGTTCGTACGCCGGCGCTGGCACGGAGCACGCGAAGGAGGGCGGGCGTGTCCCGTTCCTCGAACTGCTCCAGCCCCTCAGCAAGGCCGTGAACGGCAACGACGCGGTGGATGGCGCTCGACCCGGGATGTTCATCATCAAGGACTCCGGCGACCTGTTCGACGGCAAGAAGGGCGTGGCCATCATCGCGCTCACCGAGCGTCGGGCGTTCGTCGAGTGGACTCCTCGCGACAAGGGCGGCGGCTGGGTGGCGGAGTACAAGCCGAGCGACCCGATCGTCGCCAAGGCCCTCAGCGCCAACGGCGGGAAGAAGCAGGGGCTCAAGACCGAGGCCGGCAACGACCTCGTTGAGACCTACTACATGCCGATCCTGGCGTTCCCCAACGGCCACGACATCTCCGACCTCTCGACGGCGGTGCCCTGCATCCTGACGTTCGAGAAGTCGAAGTTGGCGGCTCGCGAGAAGATGTGGGCCCCGTTCCGCAAGATTCCCGAGGCCAAGCGCCCGCCCCTGTTCGCCGCGAAGTTGCGGCTCCGCTCCGAGTTCAAGAAGTGGAAGAAGGGCGAGG
>FRDC01001492.1_pt2 | contig 20393 bp, 26 predicted proteins | sample 1106171 | NCBI WGS metagenome assembly FRDC01 (sample SAMEA3930566, study PRJEB13176) | freshwater metagenome | biome: Drinking water system; feature: drinking water; material: water | place: Singapore | collected 2014-12-20 | reverse complement strand
TAGAATTCGCCGTGACGCGTTTAAACAAAGCTTCGTTCTGATAGTTCGTTCCTTGAGTTCTATAACCCCAAGCCGAGCGGATCGCGTCCGCTTCGATCGTATTTGCGTCGATCTCGCCCAGAACGTCCGTATCGGTTAAAATGCGCGCCGCGCTGCCCTCGCCTAAGTCGATACCGTTCGCCGCCATGGACGCTCGTTGATTGCCTTTTAAATTGGCTGTCTGCAATCGGGAACGCTGATATTGACGTTCGCCCGTTTTCAAAGCGGATTGCGCGGTCAATTCGGATATTTTAGCGTTGACGTCGGCGGCATTGGCGGCGTAGGTCATGGCATTGCGCTGCGATCGCGCTTCGCTATACGCGCCGACGGCTTGATTTATGGCGCCAAAAGTGCTGCCGATTGCACTGCCCATAGCCATAGTTTTAGGATCGCACATTAATTTTTCTTCCTGGATTTTATCAAGGTCACCGAGGATATCTTATATCCTAATCGTTCGTACAAGCCCACTGTATCTTCCATGTGAATTCCGGTGCTTACCCCAAGGCAAATTTCGATCGCGTGGTTCTCCCAAGCCCATTTTTCGAAAATACGAATCAGCCGCGGCGCGGCCCATCCGCCCCTATGTGCCGGGTCAACGTACAGAACAAAATCCGTAACATATTTGTCATAGCCGAAAAAATCTTCCACGACCGCGCCGCCGATCATGCCGATTATTTTACCGTCGCCTTCGACGACAAAACCGGCGCTGCCGCCCAGACCGAGCGTAAGCATGTTTATAATATTGCGCGCTTTCTCTTCGGCAAAACTACGATCGCGATATCGGGGGCTCTCGGCGTGCATCGCCCGCGCCATTTCAACAAGTTTGGGGTGATCGTCTAAAACTATGTGCCGAGTTTTAAGCTCCAACTGCCGTATCCAATGTAAACGAAATTAAGGTTAAAGGTAGCGGATCGGTTTGCCGCACAAATAAACTGCCGTTATGTTGCCACATCGCGCTTAGTTTAATCTCGATTTCTTCGCTCTTCAAGTCCGGTGGATTGCCGGGATTCTCGAAGGTGCGCTGTTTAAACGGGGTCAAAGCGTCGAAACTCGGGCCCGCGAAAATGCCGCTCGACCGGTAAACTCGAAGCCATACTGAATTAATATTTTTCGTGCGGCCCTGGCCGGCGGCTTGCGCTTCGAACGACAGCGGTAAGCTGGTCATATCGGCGGTGATCGGCAAACCAATCTGCGCTTTGACAATCGGGTATTCGAGCGTGATCGTGCCGATATTGCTGACCACCACCGGCGGATGAACCGCGCCGCCGGAAAAACCGTCAGCCTGCGCCAAGACGTTAACCGTCTGGCCGACAAGCCAGGTTAAACCGGTAATAGTCGTCGTGGGCGAGCCGTCGTAAGTCGCACCGCAATCAACGAAAAAAGCGTCCGACGAATCGGTGAAACGCCGCGGCTGAAACCGCTCGACGAACCGGGAACTCGTGCCGTTAATGCGGCGGCGCACGATCGCGTAAAGCACATCATCGTCATTCTCGGTAACGACCGTGACGGATTCGTAAAAGCCCTGTAATTCGGGAACGCCGTTGACGGTTTGCGACGGGTCGTTTTGATACGAATCGTGCTGATGCCAGGCGCCGATTGATTGCTCGGGCACATAGGTAAAGCCCAATAATTTGCCGTTGCTGCTAACCGCCCAGATAACCGGTTGCGGGCTTTTCTGGAAAGCCATATCCACGATCGTAAGACCGTCGAATAAATGCGGCGCCCGAAGCGAAAGATCGCCGGTGACGTAACCCTGTGCCTGCCAATTAAACGCGAGTTCACGCATATGTCCGCCGCGGGCCGCGCCGTAAATCAAATTGTTATTGACGATCACCGGTTGCACGTTCGACGCGCCGACATAGGATTGCGGCTTGACCGATATCGAACTCGGCGTGATCGCGTCGGTGTTGATCGACGTAATGCGAAACTCCGCCGAAGACGTTAAAGGCAAAAGATTGTTCAAGGGCACCAGGTGACGGATTGCATTGACCTGGCGGGCAGAAATGCGGATGGAAACCGCGTCGTCGTCGCGGGTTGGAATCGAAAACGACATATCGGATTCGGTACCGGATCGCGTGCCCCAAACATTTTGCGGTTTATTGGTCGTGCCGCCGAACCAGCGGCGTTGCTCAAAATAGCTTACCGCGGCCGGATAATCGCCGGCGGCGTTGAACGGGTTATTCAATTGCGGCGGCGTCTTGCTAAGATCGGCGTTGATATTGTCGTCGCGGAACGTAAGCGCATCGGTCTGCCCGATAAAACCATACAGGCCGTTCGATTGTTTATAAATATTGTACCGTACCGCGCCCGTGACCGCGGCGAAAGTGATCGTGTTATAAACGGTCGAACTTAATTGCGCGTTGGTTGTGTTCGCCGCGGCCGACGCCGGGCCTTCCTCGATACCATTCGCGCCCACGGCCGTAATTTTGTAGGAATAGCTTATGGCGCCGGTGCTTGGCGTTGGCGTTGCAACAGGGCTTCCGGGCGCGGCCAGCGACGACGCAAAAGATATCGTGGTTAAAGTCCAATTCGTCGCGCCAAGCCGGCGGAGTTCCCGCGGGGCGTAATTCGGGTGCACGATAGTTAGCACGTCGGCGGACTGGACATAGTGCAAATTAAATAAATCCGCTTCGAGATAGGGCGTCGTCACTTCGTAGGGCGAGCCACTTAAAAGCACGGTGCCGCCCAGGGTGTGAAAACGGATATACTGATCGCCGAATTCCAGCGCGAAAGTCTGCGTGTCGGAAAATTCAAAAGGGATTAGCCGCGCACGTTTATTGGTTGTTTTTGCAGCGCGCACAAGTTTAGAACCGGGGCGGTTCGCGATCGGGCCGTGGGGATAGACAATAAAATTGCGGCACAAAGCCAGCCCGGTTTGGAATTTTACATCGTCGACCCGCCCGAAAAATTCCGGTGTAACTTCGCCGCCGCCGAATGATCTTGCAAGCGTCCTAACGTTTGTCATCGTCCCGTAATCCAAGGCACATTTTGTTGTGGCTTAACGTTGCGCTGCGTCGCGTCGGACGATGCAGCTTTGCCCATGACGAAAGCGAAGGATTGCAATTGCGCCTTGGCTTCCGCCCGGCCAACGTCGCCCTTCAATATCGGGCCGGCCAGATAGCTTGCGAGCAACCGCGACAACGCTTCGATGAACAAAGGTGAAAACCGTACCGGGTCGACGCAGCGGTAAATATAGCGAAGCGTCGCTTCGGCCTGATTCGTTAGAATAATCAACGATCCATCGTCGGCGGCTTCGGTTGTAAAAGGTTGCGGAGTATAAAGGCCGGCGCCGCTTTTCGGCAAATTGAACGGCGGATCGCCGATAATCAATTCTGCGCTTAAATCATCCGGTGCGTCGGGCGACAAAATCGCGATATGCTTGATAAGATCGGAAGGCTGGGCGTAGCTGTATTGCCAAGTCGACGGTGCGGTCGGATTTGCGGCCAACGAAACGCGTTTCGTGGCGAAACGCCAGGTGTGCATCTCAAGCAAAGAATCACGCGCTATGGGGTAAAACCGGGCGCAATAACCGGCTTGCGGACTGTCTTCGGGCGGGTCGATAACCGCGACCGTGGCTTCGTCGCCAAGATGCGACAGAGCTAAATTACAAATATCGACTTCGGAAGCCATGTTCGATTACCCCTTATGGTGCGAGGCGAGGGGGCTATAAAACCCCCCTCACCTACTCGTGCCCTCGTGAAAGGCTAGATTACGCCGTCGTCGCTTTCGCCCTCGGATTTACCGTCGGGTTCTTCGGTATCTTCGGAAGCGTCGTCGGCTTTATTTTTTCTGCGGCCACGAGGCGGTTTAGAATCGTTAGCCGGGGTTGGCGTTCTCTTGTCGGCGGACGGCGCCCAAGGTTTTTCGCCCTTCATCAATTCGAGATTGGCGCCGGGCTTGCCGTCGTATTCTACAACTTCGCCGGGTTGAACCAGGGCGTTGTTGATGTAGGAAAGTGCTAATACACGATATTTTGGCATGGGTACTCCTTAAAATTCTGATTAGAGGGTAGCGGGAAATGGCCCCGCATTTTATTGCGGGGCCAGATCGTCTTAGCTGATCGCGAATCCAGACGGATAGAATTTGAGCGGATCGCTCATATCCTTGACCACGTTTGCCGTCACCGTACCCGCGCCGAACGTGCCGGCGATGGTGTAGCGGACGCCAAGGTAACGTTGACCCAACGAGGTTAACACCGGCGGGATCGCCACAAGCAAGCGATATCCGGCAACCAGGGTCGCGGCCACGATCGCGGCGGAAGCTGCGATCACGGTCGGCGAACTCAAGTTGGCGTTGGCGGACGTGACGATTTCGAACGTGACCGAGGTACCGCCGGTTAACGCGGTATTGACGTCAAATTCGAAGAAAAGTCTTTCGCCTTCGCCGATATCACGCGCTTGCAATAAGTCGATGGTATCCGTCGAGAAAGCCGTCGTGGTGAGGGCTTGGGCGTTGGATACGCGTAAGTTTCTATCTAAGATCATTTTAAAATTCCTTCTATGAATTTATTGAATAAGAGGGAAGGGTGCCGCGGTTAAACGGCGCCCTCGACGGGTTCTTAGGTTACCCGCGCCTCGGTGTTCAATAGTTGATCGACCTTGCGGATCGGGATACCGTTGAAAGTCATCATCTTGTACGGCGTACCGAATTGCGTCAAAGCATCCTCGATCGCGAGAGCCGCGCTCGATTTGTTCAACGCTTGAATACGAAGCATCGAATAGACCGTGCGGTTCATGTAGAAAGCTGGCTTGCCAACTCTCAAGTTAAACACGCGATCTTGCATCCGCGACATCAATTTCACAATGTCAGCGGCGGACGATTCGGTAACCAAGTTCGAGACGTCGATGTTGCAGGCACGGACGGCACAGCGCCAATCCTTGACGACAAGACCGTTCTTCCACTGATAGCGGGTGCGATATGCGCGCAAACGCGATCCGTCGGAGTTGTTGACCGTTTCCAGCCCCAAGTCCTCGTGGATCAAACCGGCTTTCGAGCCCTTAGGGAAGGGACAGAAAACGCTTTGATCGCCCCAAACGATCAACCAGATCGACGTGTTGTCGGTCTGGGTGCCGCCAGCATCAAGAATGTTGGCCGCGTTACCCGCGCTCAACGAACTGTAACGGGTCGCGAAACCGGAATAAGATTCCGGGGTCGTCGCCACGCTACCGTAAAACAGGGTTTGGATTTGGGTTTGGTTCATGGCTTCCAAGAAAGCATAGTCTTCCGACAAGCGGAATTTACCAACGTCACCGTTGAGTTCGGCCAGGTCTTTATCGACCTCACTAAACGCTTCCAACATGCCGCAAGCTTCATCGACTTGAACGGTGGTGGATTTGCTGGTTGGTACGCCCATGTTCAATGCGCGCCAGTAAACCGTCGGCAAGCCGGTACGGACCACAACGCGGTGGCCGGTAGAGGTGTTGCCTTCGATCATGACCATATCTTCGAGGATCTCGTTTGTCTGCGACAAAAGTTCCGCGATGGTGGTCGTTACGCCGCCGTTTGGCTCTAATCGCTTAGTCCAGTCGGCCAACGTTAAGTTATTAGCATTTAAAGTTGCCATAGCTTAAGGTTCCTTTTTCTATTTGGTTTGGTTCGGGTATAGGATACTCGCCGCGTCTTTCGGTGCGGAAGCGTCTTGATTCTTCCCGCCTGGGACGTGCTTGTTATCCTCGCTGATTGCCTTGCCGGCGCGATAGAAAGCCCGAATAATTTCGGGATGACTACCTAGCCCGGTCTCGTGCAGCATTTTGCGCCCTTCGGGGGACATGAATTCGACAAAACCTTTTTTGGCTATCGCCAGATTTTCTTCGAACTTTTCTCCGCCAAATTCCTTGTCGATTTTCGCCGCCGCTTCCCAATTAACTTTCTCGGCGGCAATCATTGCGGATTGCTTTTCGGCAAAGTTCTTGGACATCTTGGCGCCTAGATCGACTAGTTTTTGCGCATCCGCTTGAGACAGATTCTTTTCCTTGGCCAGTGCCATGAACTCGGTCATTACTTCGGGGTTGGATTCCAACCCTTCCGGCAATTTGAAGTCCTCGTACTTTTCCGGCGCGGTGGTCGGCTCTTCGCCGGCCTTCGTGCCTTCGCCCTCGGATTGATCAGAACCAGCGTCGCCCGCTTTCGACGCGTCGGCTTCCGGCGATTTAGGCTCTTCACCTTGTTTCGCGGAACTTCCGTCCTTGTTGTAAAGCGGGTTGCTCGGTTCTTTCGGCTCTTTGGATTGGGTCGACGCATCGCCCGCGACAGTGGCCGCGGTTTTGGTTGCGTCATTGCCGGCAGCGTTAGTTGCCGCGGCGTTGTTCTTGTCGGTGTCTGGCATCTTCTTTTTGCTCCTTAAGCATAAGTGCGTATTCCGCTTCGCAATGTTGGCTTATCATAGTCAAGTAATAGGCCCCTACATTGCGTTCGCCGTTGATGAAAAACGCTGTGTTGTCGCAGGCGCCGCTAACGCGGTACACGCCCGCACGATCTAAAAGCCCCCACATAAAGCGTCGGCCTTCGCGGGTCGACATAAGCCATTCGATATTGTTACGCGCCAAAATCGCTTCCTGGCGATTCAACTCGTCGAGTTCCGCCTTGCGGTCGTTTTGCGCTAAAATATCTGTTGGATCGTCGATCATGCTTCAAGAATAACCGAAGCGCTGTACCTTAAGCACACCGAGTTATTCGTTGATCAGGTCTTGCCAGAGATTGTACCAATAATCGTGCCGCTCTTGATCGGTGGCATAGTCCGCGCCGCTCGGCGCGTTGCCAGGATAAAAGATCGGACATTGCGCAAGATTCCATGCGCGTTGAATCTGGTATCCGTCGCCGGTGGTGTTGGTATACGGGAAGGCCCAGATCACCGCTCCGGGTTGCCATTCGCGACTATCGAGCCACGCTTGATCGACGTTAGAGACTTTGCAAAAATATGTTTGCCCGTCCCGCGAAATTTGTTCACGCATCATGCGCCCGATTCCGCCGACGGATTTATGCTTGGCGTAACATTCCGAAAGAATATCGACGATATCCGGGGTGTTGGCATTTAGCAGAATGTAATAATCGGACATTTTTAATCCTCTAAGTTGGCGGTGTTATGCCGGCGAACGAGCCGACGATTACCAGGTTGCCGCCGGAGCCAGCGTTGTTGCCGGCGGTGGCGGGGCCGTTCGGCAGATAAAATTGCGGCGCGACGCCGGTCGGCGTGTTACCGGTCGCGCCAAGATCGGCGGGCGAGCCGGAGCCATTCCAGAACTTTGTTTCATCGTCGAAGTATTTTCCACTTCCGCAATCAAACCAAGGATGGTACATGGCGCCAACTAAATAATTTCCACCAGCCACGCCTGGTCCAGCGCTGCCGAGGGCGAAAAACAGAACATCGTCGGATCCGAAACCTTGTTGCAAAATAACCGGATCAATGGTGCTAAAAGTCGTCACTGTCAAAGCTTCATCGACGCCGTTGACGCGAATTTTTTTATTATTTGTGCTTTGTTTTACCGGAATCAGGATGCGATTCCATTGGTTGCGAATAATCGGCGTGCCGGTGGTGGCAAAAGTAATTACTTTAGTGCCGGGTTGATTCCAGCCTGTGACGCTGACCTTCATGTTCGCGGTGCCGTTTACAGCGGTCATATTTATTTGAAGCCCAGGCGCGTCGATCGGTGCGATACTCATTTAAGCACCTATGCCGCTGGAGAAATTCAAAATGGTATAATCGGTTCCGCCGTTGAGCGGATACACATAAACGGCAAGAACAAATTCCCCATTCGGGCCAGTGGTGTACGCGCCGCCGTTACTGCGAATCAAATAATCGTTACCGTCACCCTGCGGAGCTTGTATCACCCCGCCACCCGGAATAATCAGACCACCTCGAATAATACCGTTATGCAAACCTATGATCATAGTCCGACCCCTTAATAGTGCGCGTATTTATTTTGCAAATACCGCCGCAAACGCCCTTGATTGTTCGCCGTAATAGTTTTGGCGCAAATTATTTCCGCCCAGTCGAATACCAAGGACAACAACGGATCGCCGATCTTGATAGCATCCGATGCCAACGCCCCGACCCATGCGTCATCGGCTGTTTGGGTTCCGTTAATCCAATGCTTCACGCGCCCCGCAATGTTATCCCAATGGGTTTCAATCGTAATAAAACTCCCAGCGGCTTGCGCGTAACCCGAACCTATCTGCGCGTTCAATTGGAAACTGGTCAGCCCCGAAGTCAACAAATTACGAAGTATAACCGCTCCAGAATTCGCGCCTAAAATATCCGTTTCGCCCGTTTTGACCGCGCTCAATACCCGCGCAAGATTCAGATTGAAAGACGCGATCCGCATAACGCTTATGGCGTAGATACCGCCCGAAGTCGTGATACCGGCTTGCAGGGCCTTTAAGTTGCTATCGTGCTGCACAATCGGTAGACCGTTCAACGCGCTTGCGGTCAAAACCGGTTTGTTCATTGCGGTTGCTTGAACCGCGTTGCCCCCGCCAAACAAGTTTAGGGCGACAAAATCGGTCGAGACGTCTACGTTCGACCCGTTGATCCACAACATCTTATCGCCAGGCGGAATCACGTCCCCAGGCAATAACGATACGGGTTTTTCCCACATCAAGTTGTTGGCAACGGCAATCTGCATTTTTAATACAAGGCCAAAAGCGCGGTTGCCGTAGTGCCGGTTAAACGAATGCGAGTTGCACGAATCGGTAAAATCGTGCCCGCCTTCGCCGCCGTGATAATAACAGCAGTGCTACCGCCCGGTGTATCGACCGATATGTTGCCGTCGCCGCCGACATAAATACCGCGACACGCGCCTTGCGCCAAGTCGGTACTGTCGTTCGGCGTAACCGCCACGGTGTCTTCCGCCGGTGCGGTGTAATCCGCAGTTAGCGAAACGTCTTTTGCTTTCAAGCCCATATTCTATCTCCTTAGGTTGTGTAGCCGCTAAACATATTCATAACGTCGGTCAAAGCGTTCTGCCCGCCGGTATTGGCTTGCGAGAGATTCTTCGCCGTGTTGGCACCTGATTCGGCCAACGCTGCCGCTTGCGCTGCTTGCTGCCCTTGCGCCCGATTTTGCCGAATCAAAGCGACCTTGTTGTCGGCGACAATCAATTCCGGCGGAACGCCGAGCATGTCACTGTAAACGTCGGCCCATTCGTCTTTATCGAATTTATCCCACACGCTCACGTCACCACTGCCTTGAGCAATCGTGCCCAGGCTCATAACGAAGCGATCGACGCCGTTCGTCGCGATTGCGCGCTGCGCTTGCGCCAACACCGAAATAAATTCAACGTTCAATTCTTGGCCGTGTAATTCTTCCGGCGGCGGGGGCAACACGCCGGCGGCAAGCAAGCGTTGAAAAGTCATGTCGATCAGCGGCGAGAGCAATTCTTTATGCAAACGCTCCAACACTGGGCCCAGCACCACCAGTTTTTCTTCGTGGCGTTCGGCCACTTCGGTCGCGGTCATGCGGGTTGTGTCTTGCGACGATAGCATGAGGAATAAATCGCGGTAGAAAATCTCGTGAATGCGCTGGCGCACGTCCTGGATATCGGCGAGCAAGTGGCTTAAATCCAGCGTGGTATCAAACAACGTTTTCACGCCGCCATTGCTGCCGCTAGAATCGACGTAAGTCGTGCCGCCGGGGAATATCTCGACCTCGCGGTTCTTCATATGCGTTGGCACTTGCAGCGGCGGCGTGGTTTTATAATCAATCGCTTGCGCTTTACGCAATTGCTGGTGTTGCAACTGCTTTATATCGCCGATCGCATCTTGCCCCGGGCTATCGCCGTAGACGTCGCCGCCGGTCACTTGCCAGCGCGGGCACAGCGCGGGGAAAGTCTTGAAGCCCGATTCGCGCAAGAATCCGCCTTTGTCGTCGCCCAATTCGAAGAAACAAGATTTGAACGGCATGTTCTTCGCGTCGCGCTTAGTTAGATCGCGCACGTCCCGCGGCTCGACCGCTTGAATGATCGGAACCCAAGTGCCGTAGCTGCCAGTATCGTACAGACTTTTAACGGTGTTGCTGCAATTCTTATAACCGAATTCGCCTACCAATTCGAAAACGGTTTTCTCGAACTCGCGGTACAGGCGCGACACTTCGCCGCGGAAATTCGTCGCGATCATAAACTCGCCGGTGGTCATTGGGTAGTGGTGAATTACGTTGTTAAAATCGTCCATGACGAACGAAGCCGCGGTGCCGAAACCGCCGAGTTCTTCGTACATCTGGTGCAGCGTGCCGTAGGTGTTCGATTTCGCGAACACGCTCAACATCAAGCCGGTAACGTCGGACAACCACAATTTCACCGAAGATCGGCGCATCATTTGCTTGTCGCCGATCGCCAGGCGGAACCACGGCCGCGCCGGGCTCGATCCGCCGGATTGCATGCCGGCGCCGAGCACGCGTAAATCTTTCGTTGCGGTGGAATCATAAATTGCGCGGTTGCGCCGCTCGCCTCTATTGCGATCGGAAATAAAATAGCGGCCGGCGCGGGGGCTAAGGTAGTTGGAAATATCTTGATACGTCGAACGCCAGGATGAAAATTCGGACTTCATTTGCCCGAGGTGGATCATCATCGTATTGCGTTCGTTGTAATTGTATTTTGTGTTGCTCACGCTGCCATCCTTTGCCGGTTCAATCTACCGCACGCAGTACATTGCATCACTCTTAGTTCATGCTTTTGATGAACTCGCGCCCCTTGGTTACACTGGCAAAAGGTTTCGGGAACCGCTCTCGCGATTCCCGAAGAGTTAGGAGGCAGGGTAAATTTAAGGACGTTGTTCATCTACATTCCCAAAAGCGTATTGCGTCCAAGCGTGAGGCTCGACGGATCGACGCCGCCCGGACCGGTCAACATCGTACCGGACGGCCCGCCCTTGGCGGATTGTTCATTCGCGGAATACAGCGCGTCGACGTTCGGACGTTTCGCGTTGGCCTTGTTGGTTGCATCTTCCGCCTGTTTCAATTGCGCGGCGCTCGCTTGTTTTGCTTGCTCGATCGCGGCCTTTTGCGTTTTGTCCGCCTCTTTTGCTTGCTTAACGCCTTTGACCGCGCTCGCTGCACTGGCCAGGCCGCTTACGGCCGTGAGAATCGTACCGACGATCGGATCACACATTGCGTTTTTCTCCTTACAGAATTTTATATGGGTCGTGGTCTTTCATGCGCTTATACGGATCATAGTCCATGTTGCGGCGATTATGCACACTCTCGACGACGCGGCGTTTCGGCGTGTCTATGAGCGCCAGCATCAGCGCGCTGGCCCAATCGGGCGAGCGTCCGATCCGCTTGACGATCTCGGCCCGGCCTTCAACGTAAATGATCGGCCCGCGGGATTCCCACAGCGGCGCGCACAAGTCTATTTCCAATTGCTTATCGTCCGGCGGAATCGCGATACCGGTATTGTTGGCGGGATCGAACGCTTCGCGCATCCGCCACCACAACATGGATCGTTTCGTCAAGAATTGCAGCAAACCGGTTTTGTCGGTACCGGCGGGCCGGTGCTCGCCGACATTGATACCGTGCGCGTCGAGCCGCGCTTCGACCAGAAAATCCAGCGCGGATATTCCGGGGCCAGGAATTTCAATGTGCATCGGCGCGTGATCGCGCATCTCGGCGATGATCAGGCTGGCAAGTTTCGCGCCGTCTGGCGTTGCTTGGCCAGGATGCACGACGGCGCGGTCGAACCACATTCCATGCCGCTTGTAAATCACGTTGTTGTCGTCGCCGCCGCGGGCGCAATCGACGCCGATCGAATCCATAGGCGGGATCGGCGACATCGGTTTCCATCTCGCTTGCGCGGCTTTCACCCATGCGGTCGGGATCACTTGCCACGGATCATCTTGCATGCCCGCCTGGAAGTCGCCGAGCAAAAACTTAGAGCGCAACGGCTCGGGCAGACCTTGCAGCGTCGCCATGTAGTTGCTGTCGCGCATCAAGTGCGGATTGTCTGCCACCTTCGCAAAAATAAACGTGCGCGATTTCGGTTTAATGATTTGATCTTCGCGATACATAGCGGGATCGAAGTCGTAAACGCGCTCGCCGTTCTTACCGAAAACAAAATGCGTGCCGTCCGGCACCGCAACGTCTTTCGAATCGGTCGAACTCACTTTCGCGTTTGGATTGGTATAGAAATACCGCAACTCGCCAGGCTTTGCGGGATTCGGATATTTCGGATCGAGCCACGGCGCAAAGTAATCAATGACCCAACGCCCTTCGGCTGTCGTCGGCGGATTCATCGTCGCGATAATCTGGCAACGCTGGCCTGGTATCGCGGTACGATTCCACGCCTGCACGAAGCGGAATTGATGCTCCAAAAAGTGCGTCAATTCGTCGAAGCCCATAAGATCGTAAGGATCGCCCTGGTGCGCCTCTTCATCGCCGAGATTGGGCATAGACCCGAGCGCGATCGTCAAATTGCGTGACGGGATTCGCCACTCTTTGTTCTGCGCGCTCAAACCGTCGCGTGTTTTCAAAATACCGGTGAGCCGGTCGATGATCCCCTTGAACTGCGTGCCCTCGCGGCGGAATATTTTCACGCGGCGGTGGTCGTTAACGGCCTTGCCAAGCATTAAATCGGTTTTGCCGCCGCCGGCCGCGCCGCCATATCCCACGACGTCGGCGGTGCTGTAATAGGCTTGCGCTTGCGGCCCTGGCAACGGGTACCAGATTTGCTTATGCGCTTTGGAAATGCGCTCGATTTCTTCGCGCTCCTCCTTGGTAAGATATTTCATTAAATCCGCGATTTCCTCGCGGCTATAATTAAGATTCTGCGTCATCATCGCCGATCACTTCTTTGCGGGTCTTCGCCAGCCCTAAAAGATCGGCCAGTCGTCCCGCCAAAGCGTTATCCTGCACCTCGATTGGTTTGCCGTCGACGCCGGAAATTTCGGTATGCAGACGGTCGCCCCAGCGGCGCGGCGCAATCTTAGAAACATACCACTTGCGAGCGTCGACTTGTAAACGCCGGTGCGCTGGGTCTTTCTCTTCGTCGTCGGATATTTCCGGCACCTCTTCGGCCATGACGTCGACGCCCTGATCCCGGGCTTCGAGATATTGCTCGTTGAAAACGGGTTTCTCTTTCGTCCACGCAATTACGGTTTGACGCGAAGGCATATCATCGTCCTTACAGATTTTCAACAAGGACTGGCCCATAGCCAAGCGGCGGCAAATTTCATCCGCTAATTCTTGTAAGAAAATACTAGGGCGCCCGGCCGGTTTTCTCGGTTTAACATCGTCCATTAGCCCAGAATATCACCCGTGGCGCGCTTAAAGCACACCCCAGCGATCAAACCTTGCGCGGCGGACGTTTCGGCTTGTACGGATAGGCGGAAGGCGTGACGTTGCGGCGGCGGAACTTCACGATATCGCGAATCGTCCATTTATCGACGCCGAACCTTTTCGCCAAAGTCAAATAACTATAAAAACCATCATCGTACAACTCCCGAATCTCTTCCACTTGTTCGTCGCTCAATTTCGCCCTCGGGTGACTATCCCCAATTCGATTGCCACGGTCGTTCGTATTGATCCTCTTTTTCTTCTCCATAGGTAATTCTCCGTCACTTGAACTTGCTGTTTTTCGCAAGTTCGGTCGCATTACCCTGCCCTTAAACCGGCGCGTATGCGCTTTTCGCTTTTGTATCCTCTTCCTAAAAATAAAAATCCTTTAATATCAACGATGTATCCCCTGAAGCCCCTTTAGCCCCTATTTTTGAAAACTCCCTGTATAATTACCCCCTACCCTATTTTTTTGTATAAGGCTGGGGTCAAAAAGGGGCTTCAGAGGATACATCATTGAAATACAACGAAAAAAAGGGGCTTCAAAGGGGCTTCAAAGGGGCTTCAAAGGGGCTTCACTCTATACAAATATCCGTAAACCCAATGCTCGTTCCCTATAAGCCAATGCCTATTGGGGCAAAGCCCAAACCTTTATGATCCTCCCTTCGACCCGTTTTTGCACCCGTTTATACCCAAGAACTCGTAAAACTTTACCAATTCGCCATTCATCGCGAGTTGATATCGTGCGCGGATCGAAACCCAACGCTCCGCGCAACACATCGTGAACTTGCAAAAAACTGCGAGTTGCGGGTTGCTCGCCGTCAACGTCGACCGCCATAAGCCAATCCCGCACCGCCTCTTCCCAGGAATCCCGAAGCCGATAATTCTCATGCACGCCCTGGGCTAATTGCTCCGCCTCGGCATAACAAACGCCCAGCACCGAGAAAATATCCTGCCCCTCGGCCCAAAGCTGATCGCGATCGCGCTCGATCCGGTCGCGCTGCACCGCCGTAACGTTGATCGGCAACCAGCGCCGGTTACCGCTGTCGTCGGATAAAAATTCGTCCTGGTTGCTGGTGCCGATATAAAAGATTCGGCGCGCATAATTGGTTGAAAACTCCCGGTATTTCGGAATCCAAACGTCGTGCGTGCGGGTAATAAAAGCCTTGATGCTTTCGAGATCGCGGGAGTGCAAGCCCTTCAATTCGCCGAACTCCCCGATCAGCCGCCCGCGCTGCACGCGGGTTAGATTGTCGTCCCGATCCATCAAGTCAAGTTCGCAGAAATAATCCATGCTGGGCGCCAGCGCCGCGGCACCGGTCGATTTTCTGATTCCCTGCGGGCCGACCCAGATCGGCACCATATCCGCCTTGCAACCCGGCTCTAAGACCCGCCCCGCCATGGCGGTAAACTGGTAAAAACCGAGCGACCGGCTGTACGGCGTATCTTCCGCGCCCAGGTAATCGCGGTAAAAGGTTTCGATCCGGGGCTTGCCGTCCCATTTCAGGCCCGTAAGCCATTCCGCCGCGCTGTCGTAGCGGTTATTATCGGCGACGAACAAAACCGCGTCGCGGATGGATTCGCGCTTAATCGACTTGAAAACCCCCTGCTTTGCCGTCCCGCGGCCTTCCTCTAGCGCCAGACGCAACGCCGTGTAATCGGAATCGGTCAAGGGCCGGTGGTGCCGGGCCCCGTCCCATTGGATCGTTATTTCGTCGCGGAAATTATCGTGCCGGATCACCGCCCGGCACATATCGGGCCGGCGCAACGCCTTGACGATATTCGGAATGGTGCCTTTAATATCCCCGTCGTCGCTCCGGTCGAACGGCGGGAGCAAAGGCACCAGGTCTTTGCCCGGCGCCGCCTCGGCGGGCACGATATCGAAGTCCTTGATCCGGTATTCCAGCGCGTCGAGAAAATCTTCGTCCTTGCGGTGCGCACAATGGGCGTGCAGGCAGACGAAATGCCCGCGTTCATAGCCTCGCGTGCCGGCGGGAAAATAAGCCGTCGACGACGGGCCGGAATCGGTGGTGTGCTCGGCGCTAAACGGGCATTCGATAAACAATTGCCCTTCCATGCCGGTATCGAGCGCCAGGGGCTCTAAAAACTCCGCTACGGGGTCGTCCAGCAATTCATGAGTTCCCCGCTGTTTGCGGATACCCGATTTCATCGCTTCGCCGTCGCCGAATTTCTCGCAAAGCCCCGTCCATAGCCGTTCGAACGTTAAAGGCTCGATTTCCGGCACCGCCGCCGGCAAGCCTTCGAGCCACTCGTACCGGGCGCCGCTCGGGTGCGTGCCGGCGACGACAAGCTGATTGCCGTTGCCGAGGCATTCCAGGCGTTCGTCGCCGGGCAGCTTTAAAATGCGCTTGCCGCGCTCGCCCGGGCAACGGAATAATAGCGCGCATTTCGGGCTGTTATTGCGTGTGCGCATCGGCAGGCGGAAGCCGAGCGTCGTTTCGATGAACGTCAATATTTCGGCGTTTTTCTCGCCGTCCTTGGAATCGAGATCGAAGACGCCGAGCCCGCCGCGGGTTTGCAGGCAAATGCCGAAATCGGCGTTACCGGCCCATTTCGCTAAGTCTTCCGCCGTGGCGCGCCGGCTAGTCCAATCGGGAATACCGACCACCATTCCTTTGCGGTTGTAAATGCTCGGCGTCTTGCCGATTTCTTTCATCTTGGAATTTTCCGAAACCTTCGCTTTGGGGTTCGAAACGACCGGTAATAAATGCTCGCCCAGGCCCAGCGTGCCGCCGAAATGATCCCAATCCGCCTGATAGGCGCCATAACGGTTTTCGCTCATTGCATTCCCCCTACCGCCGGTACGCGGATCGTATATTCTTGCCGGATATTGCCGAGCGACACCCACAGCGCCGGCGATTTCGGGCAGTGCGGACATTCCAGGCAGATCATAAAATCGTTGGGCTTGCCGCGGAATTTTTCGACCATCGCTTTGAGATCGCAAAACTGAATATCCGCCGCGGTTTTGATATGGCACGCCATTACACCGGTCTCCCCGTGCTTTTCTGGATATCGCACCACTCTTCGACGGCGCGCCGATTCCAGCGGCGGGGGCGCCCGACGCCGATATTGTTCGGAAAATTTTTGGTTTTGATGTAGCGGTAAAGGCTTGCGGCGCTGGTGTCGACCCCGAGCCTTTCTTGAACCAATCGCACCACATCGTTTAGGCTTATAAGATCGCTTTTCATCGGGTACCCGCGTTTTTATTGAGACAGTTTGATAATCTTTGCGAAAGAATGAGAATCTTTGCAAATAATTGATACAATGCTCCGATCGCGAGATCAAGAACTCGATAATTTTTCAACAACAAATTTTCGTGAATTTATAAAATGCGCATACGCCGATCTAGCGTCCAATGCAATCCCAGGCTGTGCGAGAATGTCCGGTAGCGTCCGCTCCGGGCGGTGCAACTTTGCAACAGCTAATTGAATATTTTCAGGGCAAGAACCTGGGCGTAGATGTTTAACGCGAAGGCGATCGACGCGAGCCCGAAACAAACCAGGTAAAGAAGATCGTAGATGCGCTTGGCGCGCAACATCGCCGCGGTTTCCTCTTCTTTACGTTTTAGGTAATTCCAAACGTCCTGAATACGGCCGTGAATGCGGGCTTGCTCGCCCTGGTCGTGTTTCATCTCCGCTTCGATTTTATCCATGCGCGCTTCGTGGTTGAGCCACATGCCGCTTTGTTTCTTGATTTCGTTGCCGTCTTTCATCGCGTCCTCGCTCTCCGCATGGCCCTGATCAGCACGATATCTTTCAAAACGCTGATATGCTTGCGCATTTCCTGGTTGCAATAAAACTTGGTTGGAAAACCAAGCCAGTATTCATGCCCGCGGCGGTGCCCGAAGGCGGCGCGCACATAGCCGTTAAATTCTTGTCTTAGAAGTTGATCGGCGGTCATGCTGTAAACTTAGCATGACCGCCGGTCTATTAGCACACCGCTATTAAGCGGCGCTGACGGCAGGGGCCGGAGCCGCGGGCGCCGGGGTGTTTGCCGCTTTGGCGGCGTTGGCGCGGGCTTCGTTCATCGCCTTGCGCTGGCGCGCTTGCTCGGCGTTGTTGAATATGATGTTCTCCAACTCGGTTTCGCAAGCCACGTCGACGTCCGGGCCGGTAATAAAGCCCTTGATATCGCTGCAACACAGCGAGATCGTTTCGCTGTTTAAGCCGTTGAGTTCGACGACTTCGTTCGGCGTCGTCTTCGAGGCGCGCAAAAGATCGGTCATGGACGCTTTGTCGGTCTGGACGCTGATAATGCCCTGGATATCTTTGAGCATCACCTTGGCGTATTTGGTTTCTTGGGTTTTCGTCATAGTGTTTTCCTTCTTAGGTTAGGGTTGGGTAAAATGGTGGGACGGCTCAAGGAATCGAACCTAGGCGCTACCAGCGCGTCTTGCCGCCCCGTAAAACTAGGCTTGGGGCGGCAACTGATTCGTGTCCGCTTTCGACATGGCTTTTTTCGCGAAGAAACAAGCCTCTTCAAGTTTCGTCTTGACGATCGACAACTCGCGACCCGGCGGGATAATCCCGATCAGGCTCAATAACGCTTCGTCGAAAATGCGGGATATTTCCTGCGCCCGGGTTATGCCTTCCGGGCTTAGAAGATGCACTTGGAATTCTGGGTTTTGTATCATGATCTTTCCTTTTTAATTATCGGTTCGCATCGGTTTTTGAAAATCTTCTATAGGCAGATATTTATAATTTTGGGAATTATATACTTGACTAGCCAGTTACAATTTCAACCCAATTATCATTGAACTTTGCAAGTCTTAAAACGTGTTCCTCCTCTATTAAAAGCGGATTCTTGTTGATTATAAACTTTATTGCCGACCCCGGTACATGGCGTTTAATAGTGAATTGCGATCCGTGGGGTTGCCATGTGAATTTATGCTCTCCAGTCGATTTTTCATAACCTTCAAAATTTCCCCTATTATTTTTCTCCCACCTGTAATCGTCTCCAGCGTATCGGGTTGCGGCTTCCTCAAAAATTACAAATTCTTTCGCTTCCATGTTGCGAATAAAAATGGCGATTCTTAAATCGTCATGTTCCCCCAAGGATTCATTGACTCTGGCATTCCATATAGACAATATGGCTTTTCCGGTTGCGTTTATATCGGCATGTGGATTTTCCACCCCAAGGGAGTAATCAGCGGAATTTCTGCCAGAGATCAAGCGAACGACCGTTTGTTCAAAAGGCTTTGCTGCTTTGATGGTTTTAACAGACCATGCGTTCCCGTTCAAAAGAACATCGGCAATCCCAAGAGGGCTTTCCCTGTGTGTTCCTTGTATGGCATTAGCGAATATCGTGCCAGAATCGTCCCCTGTAATGTCGCTATGGCCGATCGCCATGCGGTGAACCAGTTGTTTCCCGATTGCAACAACGACATTGCGGGGGAAAGAACCAAGAGGCCAAGGCCCGTGTAAACGCGCCTTATTGCCGCGCAAGCGGGTATCGTCAATGGACATCCAAAATACTCGCTATAACCGCTTGCACCATCGGGACAGGAACGGAATTTCCAGCTTGCTTTCTGGTTTGGCTATCGTTGCAAACAATTTTAAATGTGTCCGGAAATCCTTGCAAACGCAGCATTTCACGCGGAGTTAAACGCCTCTCGCCGTCAACTAGTAAATAATTATACGACGCACCGGCGCGGAGAGCGCAGGAAAATGGATGACTAGAGATATTGCCGCTTTTATTTTCATGCCAAATAGCGGGGCTAATTGATGCTTTGTGGTTATCCTTGCGCGACCGCCTGATCTTGCCGGAAACATAATGCCTTGGATCGGGATTTTTTTCTAAAATGTCGGACAGTTTTTTCATAGGGATTTTTTTATCCGGCCAAGGAAAAACCCCAATATCTTTTCGGGTGGCGACGATCAATATTCGTTCGCGCTTTTGTGGAACACCAAAATTTAAGGCATTCAGGATGCGTGAATCGACATAATATCCTAGTTGCTTTAAGGAATCTTTTATACTTTCCAACGTCCGCCCTTTGTTGATACTGGCGAGCTGACGCACATTTTCCAGCAAAACAACTTTTGGTTTTTTCTCGCGGATAATGCGGACAATCTCAAAGAATAGCGTTCCTCTTGGGTCGCTGAAACCCTTGCGGCTTCCTATAATGCTAAAAGGCTGGCAGGGAAATCCGGCGCAAAGCAAATCATGGTCGGGTATATCTTTTGCCTTAATTGCGGTAACGTCGCCGTAGGGGTGAAGGCCGAAATTATGATGATAGGCGTTTCTTGCTTCCGCATCTATGTCGCAAGCGAAAACGCATTCCATGCCTAGATTGCTTGCCGCCACATGAAATCCGCCGATACCGCAAAAAAGATCGACAAAGGTTTTTAGTCTAGGACTTCCTTGGTCGGCTGGTCGGCTGGTCGGCTGGTCGGCTGGTCGGCTGGTCGGCTGGTCGGCTGCTTTAGTTATTTTACCAGATTTTCCCTTTGCCGTCTGCGCTGATTTAAGAACAGCGTCAATAACAGGATCGAATTTGCCGTATAAATCTGTTTTTTTGGAGCGCGCCATCATGCCGTCAATCTCTCGTATGTCAATCTGCGGCCAATCATGCCATCAGTGACCGCATTAAGGCAATAGAAAGTATCATGGCCGAGATTATGACGGGTGGAAAATTCGTTGACATAGCGGCGCAAATGCTTGGGCGACATGTGATGAAATGTGCCATAATAGCCACGCTTCAACAAAGCCCAAAATGATTCAACGCCGTCAGCGTCGCGCCGACGGTATTTGTAGAACTTCGGCGGGATGCGAACATATTCCTTTTCGTGCAGCGATTTGCCGTAAGGAATGCGCTTCGTGCACCGGCGGGTGAACTTGCCTTCAACCGGATGGTGACGGGAAATTTTTCTAGCTGTTATCGTTCCGTGCATCGCTATTTTCCTTTTGCTTGTTGGGTGCTATGAACGCCTATGTGATCGGTACAGGCTATTATCTGGTTGAATTAACTGTTTCATAATTACCTTAATCTTTTGCATTTTCGGGCGAAGGGACAATCCCCGCACACCGGCGACACGTCCGCCCGATCGAACAAGTCCATATCGTCCTTGCTCTCCCG
>FRDC01002794.1_pt2 | contig 20397 bp, 16 predicted proteins | sample 1106171 | NCBI WGS metagenome assembly FRDC01 (sample SAMEA3930566, study PRJEB13176) | freshwater metagenome | biome: Drinking water system; feature: drinking water; material: water | place: Singapore | collected 2014-12-20 | reverse complement strand
CAAAAAGATGTTTTCAAAGTGGGTCACGAAGTTTTCGGTGGCCCACTCACTGTTATGAAGATTTTCTGTATAGGCAATGCGCTTGTAAGGTGAACGCGCAAAACATTGCATCGCCCACAAAAAATAATCGCGACTATCTGTTTTGAAATCCAAAACACCGCCGGCTTTTTGAATGGCGTAGAGTCGCGCTAAAAAATGATCTTGAATGAGACGATGCTTCTGTTGGCGTTCTCTCTCCCACGGATCTGGAAAATGAATCAAAACGTTATCAATCTCTCCTTCACTAAACAGATCGTGAACAAGAACTGCATTATATCGAGCCACTCTTGCATTGGTCAGATCCAATCTGCGACAACGGCGAATGGTCTGAATGAGCGGTTTATATTTTAGTTCAAGACCAACGACATTTCTTTCGGGGGAGCGAGAAGCGTAGTGGGCGAAATGAGTGCCGTTGCCAGTTCCGATTTCTAGATCGAGAGGCGCACCGGCGGCGACACCAAACTCTTCGCGCCAACGACCTTTCAAAGCGAGCACTCGCTCTTCGTCAAAGGCCCACGGCGCGTACTCGCCATTCAACGCCAAGATATAAGCGTTGGGCCGAATCATGGTTTTGGTTTTCGAAATTGTGAGCTGCGCCCCTTTTGACATGGCGCACTTATAGGCAATGATCGCGACAAATTCAACTGACGTCAGCTACAACAAAGTTATGAACACATCGATCTCACCCCTTCTAAAAGTTTTATTCGTTTTAGGTACTTACTCCCTCACCCTCTCTCTGGGGGGCACCGCCCGGGCTGTTCCGTTTGAAGGCCAAAAAATGCTGGTGGCTGCACCCAGTCCTTACGCCGTCGAAACCGCCAAAAAGGTGATGGCTCGCGGGGGCAACGTGGTGGATGTGGCTGTAGCCATGGGACTGACGTTGAGTGTGACCTCACCCTACTTTGCGGCCTTGGGTGGTGGCGGATTGGCCGTGCTGCGAGTCGGTCACCAAACTTTCGCTGTCGATTTTCGTGAGACGGCTCCTCAATCAATGTCCCCCACGACCTTTACGAAAAAACCGAAAGAAGCCTCGATCCATGGAGGTTTGGCGGTCGGCGTTCCGGGTTTTCCTGCCGGACTCTACGAACTCCACAAGAAATTCGGCAAACTATCGTGGCAGAGTCTCTTCGCCGAGCCTCTCAGGCTCGCGTCCGAAGGCTTTCATGTCTCGGGAGAATGGGTCCGCAACACACAAAATGCCAAAGCCGATTTCAACAAAAGCGGTCGCAGATATTTCTTCAAGAAAAACGACACGGCCTATGGCCCCGGAGAGGTGTTAAAGCAGCCTGAGCTGGCGCGAGCGTTGAGCGAGTTCCGAGCGAAAAACATCCGTGGCTTTTACGAAGGCGCGGTCGCCAAGGACATCGTCGATAGCGTCAAAGAAGCCGGCGGCGATCTGACTTTGAAGGACCTCAAAAATTATCGCGTCCGTTGGCTTGAACCTATGAAAACCCAATTCAATGGCTACACTCTTTATCTGATGCCCCCACCGAGCAGCGGCGGCGTGCTCATCCAGACAGCTCTGAAACTTGTCGAAGACGTTGAAGTACTGAAAGAACCCGCGATGAGCGTGACCGAGTACCACCTTCTCGGCGAGATCCTCTCTCGTGCCTTTCGCGGGCGGAGCCTGTTGGGAGATCCGGCGTTCGTAAAAAACCCCCTCGAAATGTTGCTCTCTGATAAATATCTAAAAGAAATGACTGAGAGCATCTCCAAGCGGCGCACTCGCAAAATGGACGCATTCAAAGATGACGCCGGCAAAGAATCCACCGAAACCACACACTATTCCGTATTGGATAGCGAGGGAAACGCCGTCGCCCTTACCGTCACTTTGAACGGTGATTACGGCTCGGGCGTGGTCAGTGAGAAGTTCGGCATCGCTCTCAACAACGAGATCAACGACTTTGCGACTCGCCCGAACGAGCCGAATATGTTTGGTTTAATTCAAGGCACTGCAAATCGAGTCGAGGGTGGAAAACGACCGCTTTCTTCGATGTCGCCAACTCTGGTGGAAAAAGACGGCCGCGTGATCATGAGTGTCGGCGCTCCGGGTGGACCCCGCATCGTGAGCGGCGTGTTTCAGGCCTTGTACCGTGTTTTAGGCCGAGGGTTGAATATGGACCAAGCCATTCAGGCAGCGCGCGTGCATGATCAGTTTTTGCCGAGAAAACTCTTTGTCGAACGAGGCCGGTTTACACCAGAGACCATTGAAGGCTTAAAAAATTTGGGCCACGAGGTTGAAGAAACCTTTGGCGTGGCCCGAGTTTACGGAGTGCGAGTCAGCGACCACAAAACCCTTGAGGCCGCCTTTGATTCCCGCGGCGAAGGCGCCGCAGGCGGATACTAGAATATTTCGGCACTGCTAATGTGGGTAACGTTCCCCACGCTATCCACTTGGAAAATGATTCGAACCCTATCGCCATTGCTAATCGTTGCGATGTAAGAAAACTGATCCGTCCCAAAACCCACAGGACTTTGAGACTCAATGTTCAAAGCCATGACAGATCGAGGGAAAACGTAGGCGTTCGCGTACGTCACCGCAAAACCCATTGCCACGGCATCTGTGTCAACCACCACAGGCTGTACCACCACAGGTGGAATCACGACTGGCGGGGGAGGTTGCTGTGCCAGTGCAATCTCTTGCGGAGTGGACATATATACTCGACGCTGTCCAGAAAGCTCCCCTGTAATCCAGTAGGCAACATTTCCTAAGTCAACATCTTGAGCTCCTGGATACTGACCGTTCAGCTCAACAGTGACATACAAGACATTGAAACCGATACCTTCATGTACAAGCTGGATGTCAGTGTGTCGCACCGCCGGTGTCCAACCGTTCAAATCGGTTCTTTGTCCAGTTTCATAAAGAGCAGTATCTTGAGCAAACTTCGAAATTGTACTGATCAATGCATCATCACACGGATCTGCCATCAACTTTCCGCAAAACAAGGCCAAGCACAAAACAAGGGCACGAGTCATAAAAGATTCCTCCTCAACAAATGGAAATTGCGGCGCTTCTGACATGGATTACTCGTCTAGTCAAAAATCGCCGCTCTATAGACTCTATGCGTTGCTATTCGCTTTTGAAAGCGACCGACTCTGCAGATCATGCGCCAAAACTCAAAAACCTGTGGTCAGCCTCTGTGTTAGATTTGATCTCGCAGAAATCAACCGGCCGACGAGGTATGCCGCTCATAGTAGAAAAGCCTCATGAGGCCGCCTCGTACCAAGCTCTATCGGAATTCGGCGGGTTCGACAGTCGATCGCATGTGCTCGAGCAGGACAGGAATCCGCTTTTCGAACTTTTCCACGCGGACTGAACAGGGCTCAAGATCGCAAACCCGGCAGTAAGCGCGCCGGCAGGGATCAAAATGAAAATTCATTTCGCCACCATAAGGATAGCGTTGGATCACTCGCCGTTCAAAAACGTTCACGTGCTCGTGAACTTGCTCGACCGTCCAAAACTCCGGCAGCACCAGGTGCGCATCGATATGATGATACCAGCCCGAACGGATCACCTTCACATGATGAATCTGGATAATGCCAATCAAGGCCTCTTTGGCAAAAACTTGTGCGAGGTCTTTGAGAACGGAAATATCTTCTTCGTCCATCAGGCCACGGATAGACTCTCGCACCAGACTGTAACCCGAATGGGCAAGCCCCAAGCCCATGATCACCGCAATGAGCGGATCGAGCCACAGAATCCCCGTCCATCGCACCAGAAACAATCCGACAGCAACCCCCATACTCGTCCAAAAATCCGAGATCACGTGGTGGCCACTCGCTTTCAAAGCAATAGAACCGCGAGCTTTGCCCAAACGAAGTAAATAAAGACCCAAGAAGAGATTGATAAACCCGGCGGCTGCTACGACACCAACGCCCAAGTCCAAACTTCGAAGCGCAGAGGGATCCAGAAAAGCACGGACCGCTTCGACGACAATCCAGAAAGCCGCAAAGGCAATCAACCCTCCCTCAAAGGCCGAAGAAAAATACTCGGCTTTTCCATGGCCATATGGATGTTCGGCATCGGCCGGCTTCGCCGCAAAAGAAATGGCGAAGAGAGCCAGCCCAGCAGCAACGACATTCACAATGCTCTCAACGGCGTCTGAAAAAACAGCTTGAGAATGAGTTTGCGCAAATGCCCAAAACTTGGCTCCCAACAATATGATGGAGACGACCAAAGAAATTCGCGCGCCCGTCGTTCTCTGCTGCTGCTCTTCTTGATTGAGAGTCGCAAACTGCACGGCCATTGGGATCCTTTCCAAAGGAAGGACTCTATTAAATATGCCCTCTCCTTGAAAATCAAATCTTGTAAAACGAGCTTAGGGGGAGAGATTTAGGCGCGACGGCGAAGTCGATCCTTCGGCAGGTCATTAGATCCCTGTTCAAGATTGAAGTCATAGTAAACGACCCGATTGCGTCCCTGTTCCTTGGCCAAATACAGCCCCCGGTCTGCATAGCGGACGAGAGTGCGTGCATCGACCTGAACGTTGGACGGATCCGCAACCGCAAACCCGAAACTCGCCGTCAGATCAATAGAATGCATATCATTGGAAAAATGGGTTTCTTGGATCAGATTGCGCAGGCGTTCGGCAAAAACCATCGCCCCCTTCTGGTCCATTTCCGTCAATACGATCAGAAACTCATCACCCCCATAGCGGGCTGCGAAATCCACTTTGCGCATGTTTTCGCGAACAATCCGCCCCACTTGCGCAAGCACGTAGCTACCAAACAGGTGATCGTGGTTGTCATTGCAGGCCTTGAAATGATCCATATCCATCATCAAAACGCAAAGGGACCGTTTGTACCGGCGGGCTCGATCCAGTTCAAAATCCAACTTTTTATAGAGTGAACGCATATTGAACAAACCAGAAAGGTCGTCAATATCGACAAGCTCTTTGAGCCGGTCGTTGGCGCGTTTCAAACTATCGTTGAGATCCTTAATCCGGAGTTGGCTGCGCACACGGGCCAAAAGCTCTAACACCTCAAAAGGTTTGCAAATGTAATCGTCAGCGCCGGCGTCTAACCCGCGAATCACGTCCTCTGTGTTGGATTTGCCGGAAACGAAGATCACCGATACGTACTCATGCTTGGTACGCAAAAGCTGGAGCGTCTCAAGGCCGCTCAAACCCGGCATACTGACATCCAGCAAAACCAAGTGCGGCGAGCCAAGGTTCATCCGTTCCAAAGCCTTTTGGCCACTGTCAGCGGTCTCGACTTGGTAACCCTCGTACGCCAAAGCTTTCCCGACAAGCTTCACGCTCTGCGGATCATCGTCGACGATCAGAATGCGGCGGCGGTTGTTCTCCAAGTTGGCCATGCCTCTATGATAGAGAACTGTCCGCCTTTCCCAAACTCATTCAGCAATTTTCAGTCCTAAGTCGTACCGCAACCCACAACTCGACGGACGGCCGGATGGAAGATCTCGTGCTTCCAAAAAATTATGGACTCGGGGCAGGAGTTAGAGTTTATTTCCGCCATGTCTTACATCCATTCAGAAATCGAAAAAAAATGGCAGGCCGCCTGGGACCGCAGTCAGTGCTTCAAAGCCGAGACCCACTCGACCAAACCAAAGTACTACGCTCTCGACATGTTTCCCTATCCGTCTGGTGCCGGCCTGCACGTTGGTCACCTGGCCTCTTACACTCCAACAGATATTATCTCCCGTTTTAAGAGGACAAAGGGATTCAACGTTCTTCATCCAATGGGCTACGACGCATTTGGCTTGCCGGCCGAACAGTACGCTATTCAGACAGGCATTCACCCAGCCGAAACAACCCGCAAATCCATCGATAATTTTCGCCGACAGCTCAAGTCTTTTGGATTCAGCTTCGATTGGTCACGGGAGGTTTCGACGTGCGAGCCCGAGTTCTACAAGTGGACGCAATTTATTTTCCTGAAGCTTTTTGAACGGGGCCTCGCCTATCAAAAAGAAGTTCCTGTCAATTGGTGCCCAGCTCTGCGAACCGTTTTAGCCAACGAGGAAGTGGTCGACGGCAAGAGCGAGCGCGGGGGGCACCCCGTTGTTCGCGTGCCAATGAAACAATGGATGCTCAAGATCACAGCCTACGCGGATCGCCTCGTGGATGATCTCGAGCTTGTCGATTGGCCAGAGAGAACCAAAGAGGCGCAAAAAAACTGGATTGGCCGAAGCTTTGGCGCCAACGTTCGGTTTCAAATCGTCGACTTCGCCGAATCCCTTGAAATCTTCACCACTCGCCCCGACACTTTGTTTGGCGTGACCTTCATGGTTTTGGCACCCGAACATCCATTCGTCGATCAGATCACAGCACCTGGACAGAAACAGGTTGTTCGCGAGTACATTGCGCGCACTGCGACCCGGAGCGAAGTCGACAGAAAAGCTGGAACGGAAAAAACTGGTGTTTTTACCGGGGCCTTTGCGGTGAACCCAGTGAATGGCAAAAAGGTGCCAATTTGGATCGCCGACTACGTTTTGATGGACTATGGGACCGGCGCCATCATGGCTGTTCCTGGCCACGACGAGCGTGACTTTGACTTTGCCACGAAATTCGCTCTGCCCATTGAGCGCGTGATCGAAAGCGAAGCCGATCTGCCTTTTGTGGGCGAAGGGAAAGTGGTCAACTCGGATTTCCTCAGCGGTCTTGAAAAGAAAGACGCCATCGACAAGATGATCAGCCATCTCGAAAAGCAAGGGATGGGTTCCAAACAGGTGCAGTTCAAATTGCGTGACTGGCTGTTTAGCCGCCAACGCTATTGGGGTGAACCTTTCCCCATCATTCACTTCGAAAAATCCGGGACCCAAGCCGTTCCCGAAAAAGACCTTCCCGTTTTATTGCCTCCCGTAGCGGATTACCAGCCCACGGAAAAAGGGGAGCCGCCTTTGGCGCGCGTGAAAGAATTTGTCGACTACGTTGATCCGACGACCGGCGAGAAAGGCCAACGCGACACCGATACTATGCCCGGTTGGGCCGGCTCCTCCTGGTACTTCTTGCGCTACACGGATCCGAACAACAGCCAGATGCCCGTCTCGTTTGATGCGCAAAAATACTGGATGCCCGTCGATCTTTATGTTGGTGGTGCCGAACACACCGTCCTTCACCTTCTCTATGCACGATTCTGGCAGAAGGTGCTCTTTGATATTGGACTCGTCAGTCACCCCGAGCCGTTTAAGAAACTGGCGCACCAAGGTGTGGTGCTGGGACCCGATGGCCAACGCATGTCCAAATCCAGAGGGAATGTCGTCAACAACGATGAAGTGCGCGACACCTTCGGCGCCGATGCGGCTCGCCTCTACATTTGTTTCATGGGCCCTTTCGATAAGGACAAACCGTGGTCGAGCGCCGGTGTTGAGGGTGTGAGGCGATTTTTGGATCGCGTTTGGCGTCTCTGCGTAGATGAGGCCGGCACTTCCCTGGCCCAAGATGAGGTCGTCCCCGAAGAGCTCAATCGCCTTCTTCACAAAACCATCAAAAAGGTCGGAGACGACATTGAAACTCTCAGTTTTAACACGGCCGTGAGTGCCATGATGATTTTGGTCAACGAGATCTACCGCCTCGGTATCAGACCTCGTTCTGTCTTAAAAACTCTTGCTCAACTGCTTATGCCCTTTGCCCCGCATTTGGCCGAAGAGCTTTGGCATGTCTTGGGCGGCGACGGGTTGGTCAGCGTGGCACCGTGGCCCAGTTTCGATCCGATTTTGACTGTTGACGATGAAGTGGACATGGGCGTGCAAGTGAACGGCAAGATGCGTGGAACGATTCGTGTGGCTGTGGATGCTCCGGAAGCCGATGCCGTGGCCCTCGCTTTGCAAGTGACTTCCGTAAATCAAGCTGTCGGCGGCAAACCGCCCATAAAAGTGATTTACAAACCCGGACGAATCCTAAATCTTATAGTGAAATGAACGGGTAGAGCGTGGCAGCTAGAAAGAGGAGCAAATGCGCAGGAATTTTGAGGCAAATCGAGGTGCGCCGACGAAGGGCTGGCCAAAAGCCAACTCGAGGATGCGTAACGAAGAGTTGCATCAAAAGGCCAAGCAAGTGCTCTTCTTTCTAGCTGCCACGCTCTACTAACACGAACAGGGAGTACAATGGCGCGGGGAGAAGACAACATGATCACGGAATGGAGCACAGAAAAGAGTGGTCACCTCTACGGGATCAACTACTGGGGCGCCAACTATTTCCGTGTCAACAAGACCGGCAACGTAGAAGTTTCTCCACAAGGACTCGAAGGACCTAAGATCGATCTTAAACAACTCGTCGAAGATTTGATCGAGCGGGGGATTCGCCTTCCCATCCTCTTGCGCTTTCCCGATATCATCAAAGCCCGCATTGATCTCTTGAACGGTTGCTTTGCCAAAGCCATTCAAGACCAAAATTACAAAGGTCAGTACAGCGGCGTTTACCCCATCAAAGTGAACCAGCAGCGGCACATCGTAGAGCAGATCGTGCAATGGGGGCAGCTTCATCGTTTTGGTCTTGAAGCCGGATCCAAACCTGAACTTTTGATCACTCTTGCCATGATGGACACACCAGACGCACTGATCGTCTGCAATGGCTTTAAAGATCCGGAATACATCGAAATGGCATTGCTCTCGCAAAAAATTGGACGCAATACCTTTATCGTCGTCGATCGCATGTCGGAATTGCGTATGATCATCGACGCCAGCAAAAAACTGAACATTCGACCCAAAATTGGCCTGCGGGTAAAACTCAACACCCAAGGTTCCGGCCGTTGGGCAGAGACGGCGGGCGCTCGCTCTAAATTTGGTCTGACTCCTTCTGAGATCGTTCGCAGTGTCGAGATTCTGCGCGAAGAAGACATGCTCAGCTCCCTCGAGCTCTTGCACTTCCACATCGGCTCCCAAATTCCCTCCATTCAATCCATCAAAGCGGCGATCAAAGAGGGCGCACGATTTTTTACCGAGCTTTACGCAATGGGTGCGGCACCTAAATACATCGACGTCGGTGGTGGTTTGGGCGTGGATTATGACGGCAGCGGACGCTCCGACAGCTCCACCAACTATTCGGAGCAAGAGTACGCCAATGACGTCGTTTCTTCTTTACAAACCATTTGCGACGAGAAAAAGATCCCTCATCCCGATATCATCTCTGAGTCAGGCCGCTTCTTGGTCGCCCATAGCTCCATCCTGATTTTTGATGTTTTGGGTTGTAACGAGATGGAAAAGCGCGATTTCATGCTGCCCAATCCAGAAAAAGAGGTCAGCTTGATCCGAGATCTCTGGGATATCTATCAGAACGTAAATCGCAACAACATCAACGAGTACTTCAACGATTTGATCGAGAAAAAGCGCGATATCCTACAGCTCTTTACATACGGTGTTTTAAGTCTTGAGCAACGAGCGAAGGCCGAAGATCTTTACTGGGCCATAGCCACCAAGATGGTTCAACTCGCCAAAGGGGTAGAAGACGCCGAAGCGATTGTTAAGGACTTGGAAAAAGATTTGTCCGACACTTATTTCTGTAACTTCTCAGTGTTTCAATCTCTTCCCGATTCTTGGGCATTGGAGCAGGTGTTTCCTGTCATTCCCATTCAGCGCCTCAACGAAAAACCAGATCGTAAAGCGGTATTGGTCGACCTGACCTGCGATTCGGATGGCCATATCACGAACTTTATCGATATTGACAACGGCCAGATTCAAAATCATTTGGCCGTTCACACCTTCCGCAAAGGCGAGCCCTATTACATGGGCGTCTTCCTTGCGGGAGCTTATCAAGAGATCCTAGGGGATCTGCATAACTTGTTCGGTGATACCGATGCGGTTTATGTTTCCACCACTCCGGGTGGCTACTCCATCGACCACGTCGTCGAAGGCGATGCCGTGACGGATGTGTTGAGCTTCGTCGAGTACGGCAAACCCGAGCTTCTTGAACGCGTCCGTCGCGCAACTGAAACCGGGATTGCGAAGGGCTCTTTATCTCCATCCGAGGCCCGCTTGCTTTTGAAACATTATGAGCAAGGGCTGTTGGGTTATACCTATCTTTTCGAAGCCTAGTTTTCCCTGAAGCCTGTGGGCTAAACCCACAGCCGACGGCCCGAGAACGACAGCCTGATACCTGCGTCCGAAAATCTGTGCTCTGCACAGCAATCAGAATCGCTCTCATGTCGGCACACAGTTTGAAGTCGATATCCCCTGTGACATATCAAATCCACCAGGTTGCTTTTGACTATCCGAATTTTTGCACTCGTTTGAAAAAGTGGGGCTTTATATTGATTTTTATTCTTGCTCGACCGGCAAACACAACGGTGGTCCAAGATGTGTCGACCCCAAAAAAATCTTGCGCCGCTTTAATAAACCCACATCCAAGCGCTTTTAAGTTTGGCCGAGTCACCATAAACGTCATAGTCCCAGACCGTTTCACTGTTCAAAAAGGAATTGCTGCAGACGAATTGCACGCGGCCGCTGAGGCCATTGCAGTCGTATGGTCTAAGTTCTCGCAAGAACCGAGACAGTTTAAGCTCACACTCGTTCCCAGACTTGCTGGAGACTTCGAAGCAGAATGCGATACGCAAGGAAACATCACTTTTGCGGTCGACTCTATTCAAGAGTCTGGGTTACTGAAGGTCGGCCTTAAAGGGATCTTTCTGTTTATTATGTATGCTGCACATGAGGCGACCCACTCCGTTCAAATCGCCCGTGGAGATCCTCCTCCGGTATCTGCTTCGGATCCAACTTATCCCAACAATCGCTTTGAGTTTGAAGCCAACGACGCCGCAATGGATGTCTTGAAAGCCTTTTCTCCGAGCGCTATCGGATCATTCACAATGCACGGACGAACCTACACAGTGCCAGAGCAGTCGACCTTTAAACGACTAACTGAGGACTTACAATAACTGAGCCTGACAATGCACATAGTGCCCAATCCAATGGCCCTTGTTATTGCCGACTTCCCGAACTTGGTCGCTGAACAAGTTTTTTGTAGTACCCGGGACATTTGGCATCGAGACAACAGGCGTGAGCGGCGGACGCGATGTAGATGGCAGAATCTATCGCCGTTTTGTAAGGAGCTGACTTAGCCAAAAATGCCCTTGCCGCGTTTTTAAAAATGTCGTCTTGGGCTTTAAAATCAGGATGATTGTCGATCACAGCCTGCGGAATCAGGCAGTTGAAAACTGTGTCTTTGTTTTGACAGACCCTCGTCATCCCATCTGGAAGTTCTGACAGCTTACCCACCGCCACCGCAAAAGTTCTATGCTGATTTTCAAACTCGACGTCGGCGGTCTTGAGCGGCGGAAACAGACTTGTATCAAAACCCCTTGTGGTCGGCTCCCAAGCATAAACCTTAAAGCCTTGGTCCCCTTGGCAGATTTTCGAAAGGCAGCCCGGTTCCGGGTTGCCTTCGCACTTGCGGACGATGGGATGAGTCTGCGAGTTCCGATCATTCAAGTACAACGCCGTCTGAAAAACCCGGAAGTTGTAAACGATTTTAGGATCCACCTCCGCCTCGGGAGGCAAAGTGCCCGCTAAAAATCTGTTCTGAAGACAGGCCACCTCTTTGTAGACGTCCGATCCCGCAAAGTTTAGAGCATCAAAGGAGCGGGGCGGGGTGCCCGCGGTAATACGAACAGTGAATCCATTGTTGGCAGGAATGGTGTTGAATGCGACAGCGAAGCGGTCGCCATTAACTTTCCCTTCAATGACGCCTTGAGACCCTGTTCCCGCGCAGTTGAGAGCGGAGTTTTCGTCAAAATCCTTTTGGTTAAACGACGTCATCGAAAGACGTGTGTTCACAATCGGAGCCGAAGCAGAAAACCGCGTATCTACTATCTTCTTGTGGCCCATCAAAATTCCCGCAACAACGGCTGCAAGTTCCTCTGACATTTCAGCCGGTGCGGCTTCGGCCTTTCTTACAAGAAAATCCAAAAACAAAGCTGCCGTCTTCTGTTTTCCTTTCAAGAATACTTCGAGCTGCGGGGTGAGTGCCGTCTCTAAAGAGTATTTAAAAACCGCGCCATTGATCGCAACCTCTCGGAGTCCTTCGCGAAAGTCGACCTGAAAGACGACATGGTTTCTGGCCGCAATAAAAAGCGAATTATAAATGCGATAGGTCCTTAGATCGGGCTTTGAAAAAAAACGTCCACGCTTTTTGACCTGTTCAAAAACCGCGTAATCGGCAGGATAAGAAAAAATCTTTTCCAGCGAATTCAGATCTGTAGCTGCGAGTTTTTTCTGATTGGCCAAAACAGTGAACTGCTCCAGCCGTTGTGGAAGATCCACATCAGCCAAACAATTTGCAATGGGCAGCAGAAAGGAAAAAATCAATACTCGCATGCCCCATTGTAACGGCAAACATGACGCCACCACAAAATGTTCGGACTCTGCCCTCGCTCCTTGGACTAAAGGCGGAGTCCACCCGGCAGTTGTTCCAAAACTTAGTTCAAAGTATTGAAAACCACGCAGATTCGATTGCCATGCATCATACTGCCATTGCCATCGGTCGTGATACTCACCAGACGGGTGGGAATCGACGTATTGATTGTCACCAGAGCCGCATTGACCGCTTCTTCGTTCTTTTTAACAGACCCCAGATTCACACAATAGGCCGCCGACCTGACTTTCTGTAGTACCGCGATGATTTCTGTCAGCTCCGAATTTTGAGCAAATCCAATCATCGAAAACATGGCTAGCGAACTCCCACCGATCCATCTAAATATTTTCATTTGATGCCCTCCTAACCGTCCACCTATAGGCGGGCATTTGGATTTGCAAGGCCGTAGATAGGAGTTGGTACGACGTGACCTTTTCAGGCACCCACGTGAATCAAGACTACGGACGGACTGACTACGCCTCTTGTGAGGAGAATTTGTTTCAATCTCCCTCATTTTTAGTTTATGAATGGGCACTTTGGACAAGGAGAATCCATGGGACCCATTTCGCAGTTCATTGACCACCACTACCGACATTTCAACGCCGCAGCTATGAAAGACGCTGCCAAAGGCTACCGCGAGCATTTGGATCAAGGCGGAAAGATGTTGGTGACCCTCGCCGGTGCCATGAGCACGGCAGAGTTGGGACTCTCTTTGGCCGAAATGATCCGCCAAAACAAAGTTCACGCCATCAGCTGTACCGGTGCCAACCTCGAAGAAGACGTATTCAACTTGGTCGCTCACGAACACTACGTGCGCATCCCCCACTATCGCGATCTCACTCCGGAAGATGAGAACAAGCTGCTCGACAAGCATTTAAATCGTGTGACTGACACTTGCATCCCCGAAGAAGAAGCCATCCGCCGCATTGAAGGCGTCATCATTAAGAAGTGGACCGACAACACAAAGAATAAGAAGTCTCTCCTCCCGCACCAGTATTTCTACGAGATGCTCAATGAAGGTTTGCTTGAAAAGCACTACCAAATTGATCCGAAAAACTCGTGGCTTAAAGCGGCTGCGGAAAAGAACCTGCCCATGATCGTTCCCGGCTGGGAGGACTCCACTCTTGGCAATATCTTTGCCGGCCGAGTCATCGAAGGCAAAGTTGACCGTCAGGTCATGAAAACCGGCATCGATTATATGATTGAGTTGGCAGGATGGTACGAGAAGGAAAGTCGAACTCCACAAGGAATCGGTTTCTTCCAAATCGGCGGTGGTATTGCAGGTGACTTTCCGATCTGTGTTGTTCCTATGCTCGAACAAGATTTGCTCAAGAAAACGCCGAAATGGTCTTACTTCTGCCAAATTTCCGATTCCACAACGAGCTATGGCTCTTATTCTGGAGCTGTTCCCAATGAAAAAATCAGCTGGGGTAAACTCGAAGTGACTTCAAAAAAGTATATCGTGGAATCTGATGCGTCGATTGTAGCGCCGCTCATGTTTGCCTATATTCTGGGGCAGTAGTTCGCACGAATCCACTTATCGAGAGGGACCCTATCCAGGAAGTATAACGTCGGCACACCATGCCAACGTTGTACTTTTGGGATGGGATCAAAGCAGATAGCTAACCCCTTCGCGCAGGCAACAAGACTTTAGTCCAGTCTCTTGTTACATACCTCGTCAATGTTTGCGCGCCCCGTTCGTTCCTACAAGTCTGTTAGAGGATGTGGAACAACGGATGCGTCACATTTATCGTTGGCCTTGGCCTGCTCTTTTGTAAAACAACAGCGTCAGAGACGCTCACAGGCCGACCACCGCAATTGCAGGTGTTTTCTCCCAACGGTGAGCTGGAAGTCGACATCCTCTTTGACACTCAACTCTCCTATCTGGTCCGAAAGAACGGCCGGATTCTCGTAGATAAGTCCGTCCTCGGACTTGAACTGCAAGATTTTGGGGATTTGGGAAAATCCCCCATCGTCGACGACTTAGAAAACCGGGAGATCCAGCGGATTGTTTCTCCGACCCTTCCTCTGTGGCAACGAAACATTCCGGATCACTTCCGCGAGCAGACCCTGAGATTTAAAAGCGGCCTTAAGCTTTTCCTCCGCGTTGCAAATGATGGTCTCGCCATTCGGATGGCGACCGATCTCGAAGGACCTCTTACAATTCTGAAAGAAACGTTTCAGTTTCGGCTTGAACCTTCTGCAAAGATCACCGCACCCGTCGTGACCTGCCCAGAGCCACCGTTTGATTGCTTTCATGATAGTTATGAACACACTTATTCCACCAAATTGGTCAGTGATTTCGCAACCGGTGAAGTCACGCAAATGCCTCTACTGGCTCACAACCAAGATTATTGGCTGGCTCTTTATGAAACCGAAGTCCATGACTTCCCAGCCTCGTGGATCCGGAGCTCCGACTCGACAACGCTCGACTTTTTTGCCCCACCGGCTCCTCGGGCAACCCAAATCTCTCCTCTTTGGATTTGGAATTTTGAAGCCGTGATGACCCGAGAGAACTTTCTCGCCAAGTTCTCCGACGGCCATCAAAAACTTCCGTGGCGAGTGATACAAGTGGCAGAGAAAGAATCGGACCTCCTCGCGCGGGATTTTCCGGCTCGACTCGCCGACGAAAGCTTGAAAGCTACTGCCCAAGAAGATTGGAGTTGGCTAAAACCCGGATTCGCCACGGACGAATGGATCATTGATGCCCGCTTGCAAATTGATCCTTTCCAAACAGGATTCGTCCCAGGTCTCAACACAGCGACATACAAATACTACATCAATTTCGCTCAAAAGGCCGGATTGAATTTCATCATCGTGGATGACGGTTGGGCCGACCCCAACAACCTGAAAATAAGAAGACCGGAAATCTCGATTCCTAAACTTGTTTCATATGGGCAGAGCAAAGGAGTTGGCCTGCTGCTATGGGTGCAGTCCGCAACGCTCGCCATGGATCTCGACGGCATTCTGGACGAAATCAAAAAACTGGGAGCTGCCGGCGTGAAGATCGACTTTTTTCAGCGCGATGACATCGAGGCAATTCGCTTTCAAGAGAGAATTGCCAAGGCCGCAGCGGCCCGACACCTTCATGTGCTTTTGCACGGAACAACAAAGCCCACAGGTTTACAGTTTCGTTACCCAAACGTTTTGTCTTATGAAGCAGGCCTTGGACACGAAGCGAACAAAGGCTCTCGTGTGGTCACACCCCAACATAAACTTCATTTAGCTCTCATTCGCTCTCTTGTAGGACCTTTCGACTACGAAGGTGGAAGCATGCTAAATGCCCAACCCGAATCGTTTCAAGTGCACCCGTCGAGGGTACAAGCCCAAGGAACCCGTACCAATGAATTGGCTTTGGCTCTGATATACCCTGGAGCTTTGCAAGTTCTCGCGGGCGATCCAGCTTCTTACATGGCCGATCCCAATATGTTGGAGTTCTACAGAAATCTTCCCTCGGTTTGGGATGAAACTCGAGTCCTTCACGCCGAGTTCGACAAAGTCTTGGCTCTCGCCCGGCGCAAAGGCCAAGACTGGTATGTGGCTGTCCTTAGCGCTCACGATCAACGGCAAGATCTGACTCTGGACTTTTCATTTCTCGGCGAGGGAGATTTCTCGCTCTGGTCCCTTCGAGACGGCCCCGACGCCGATACTCGCGCTAAAGACTACATCCTTGAGCACTCCAAGCTCGAAACCCCCACCACTCTCACCATTGAACTCGCCCGCAACGGCGGGTGGGTCGCAAAAATAAAAGGTAACAGGTGACTTTTATTTTCGGGGATCAAAGGCTTCGCGAACGCCCTCTCCGACTAGATTGAGGGCAGAAAGGGTGACAACCATCGCAATCGACGGGTAGACCGCGAGCCACCAAGCGATGGTGAAGTAATTTTGCGCCTCCTGGAGCATCTCTCCCCAGCTGGGAGTAGGTGGTGGGAGACCAAAACCAAGATAATCTAAAGCCGCCAAGGAATAAATCGCTCCGGCAATCGTAAACGGGGTGAATGTGACCAATGGTCCTAAAGCATTGGGAAACACGTGATTAAACAAAATTCTCCAGCGCGGAACACCCTGCGCGCGAGCGGCTTCAACAAAATCTCTTTTGCGAAGACGCAAAAACTCGGCTCGCATATAAGAAGAGATCATCATCCAACCAAAAAGGGTTGAAAATGCAACAAGCAGCCAAAGACTGGCTCCGAAAATAGAGACCAATGTGATGAGCAACAGAAAAATCGGCATAGACTCAAACACTTCCACAACTCGTTGGCCAACAAGATCCACTTTTCCACCGATAAATCCCATCAAACCGCCCAACAAGGTCCCAATGGAGAATGTGAAAAACCAAACTAACAAGGCAAAAGCCATGCTGTAACGAAAACCATAGATCAGTCGAGCTAGAACATCTCTCCCTCGGTCATCTGTTCCGAGCCAATTTTGTTCTGTCGGAGGCCCCGGATAACGGGCTACATTCAGATTAGACTCAAACGGGTCCCACGGAACGGGTGGCCACACAGCCCAATCCCCATCCGACAACACAAGCTTTCGATAGTTGGTCACAAACGCGTCAGTCTGGCCAAAATCAGTGGGATGATACGACCGAAGCACTGGAAGATAGAAATGGCCCTGATATTTTAAAAGTACAGGCTTGGAATTCGCCCAAAACTCGGCAGTGAGGCTCAGCAAAAGGCAAAGTCCCAAAAGTCCAAGTGAAATCACACTTCGCCGGAGAGAAAAGAAACGTTTCACTCGCTTGCGAGTCAGATCGTTCTTAATCCAGTTCATGAGAAATCGATCCTTGGATCAATCAAAACATAACTGATGTCACTGAGTAGACGACCAACAGCTAAGAGCATGCTCTCAATGAAAATCAGCCCCATCATCACGTTGTAGTCTCGCGTAAGAGCAGATTCATATCCAAGCAATCCAATGCCTCGCAGACTAAAGATCTGCTCCACAATCACCGAACCTGCAAAGAACATCATCAAGAAGCTCGAAAATCCCGTCGCGATGGGAATCAAAGCATTGCGAAGTGCGTGCTTATAAATCACGGCTCGCTCGGCCAAACCCTTGGCACGCGCCGTGCGCACGTAATCAAGTCGAATCTCGTCCAGCAAAGAATTTTTCATCAGAAACGTGATCACGGTGAAATGCCCCACCACGTAGCAAGTCAGAGGCAAAATAAAATGCTGGATGCGATCGATGATTTTATCGGGCCATGACAGCAAGGAATATTGATCTGAATAGATTTCCCCCAGCGGAAACCAATCGACAAATGCGCCGCCCGCCAAATAAACCCGTAAGACAATTCCAAGAACTAGCGGGGGAATCGAGTAAAGGATCATCAATCCAATAGAACTGACCATATCAAAGCGCGAGCCATCACGGACCGCCTTTGCTATGCCCAGTGGAATACAAATCAAATAGGTCAAAATAAAAGAAAGGATGCCAAACTGCAAAGACACTGGAAAACGCGAGGCAATGACTTCAGACACCGAGCGCTCGTATTTGAAACTCTCACCAAAATCGAGTGTCGAAATATTCTTTAGCCAAATCCAATAGCGAGTAAGAACCGGCTTATCGAAGCCGTATTGCTTTTTAAGGGCGTCAATGACCTCTTGGGGTACACCTTGATTGCTCGAAGCCCCTCCTCCGAATCGGATCGCATGAAGCTTTTGTTCAACAGGGCCGCCTGGCGCTAGATTGATCAACAGGAACGAAATCAACGTGATCCCAAAGAGCGTTGGAATCAAGCTTAACAACCTCTTTAAGACATAAGTGAGCAACTCAATCTCCTTTGGGGTTGCCAAGCGCTCCGGTTATTGTATTTGCCAAAGCTCTTGCCCAATAGAGTACTTCCGCGTTGGTTGATCCATTTTCATCCGCGCGGAATGGGCGTACAGCTGGTACCGCTCGTTAAACAAAAAGGCGTAAGGGGCATCTTCGGCGATCATACGATAGACATGGCCAAATATTTTTTTTCGTTTTTCCATGTCCAACTCCTCTCGACCCTGATCAATTTCTTTATCGACTTGTTTGTTAGAGTAACCAATAAAGTTGGACCCTCCGGATCGCATTGATTCCGAATGCCAGATCTGTTTGGGGTCGTACTCAACGACACCACTCCAAGCCAAAGAGACCGCGTCGAATTTTCTTTCATCGATGGCCTTAATCATCGTGTTGAATTCTACCAACTTCAGATCCATTGCGATCCCCGCTTTTTTCAGATCTTCTTGGTAGAGCGTGAAGTACTTCTCAACGTCACGATTCGCGAAGATCAAAGTGAATCTCAATTCTCGAACTTTCCCATCAAGAGTTTTCTCCAATACGCCATTCTTGTTCGAATCAGAAAAACCCGCTTGTTTCAAAAGTTCGGCCGCCTTGCCTGGGTCAAAAGGGATAGGTTTGACGGTGGGGTCTGCAAAAGGGTTCTGCTGGTACCAGGGACCGGCCGCCAACAGACTCATTCCAAATCGAAACTTCTCGTTCATGAGATCGCGATTCATGAGATGGGCCAAAGCCAAACGCACTCGCTTATCCGCAAAAAGTGGATTTTTAAGATTCCACGCGATAAAACCCGTGCGCACAGGATAAAGGTTTTCAACCTTTTCCTTAATCACAGTTTTGCCCCAAGGATCTCCCACGGCTTTTAGTTGGAAGGCTTCTGGAGTGAGGGGATACACAGAATCTAACTCACCTTTTTTGAGCATTTCCATGCGTAGGTTTTCATCTGCGGCAAACCGATAGAACATCTTGGGAATACGATAGTAGTTCTTTTGCATTTCAGTTTTAAACCCGTACCACTTGTCGTTGCGTTCAAGCAGGATGTTTTTCCCTCGGTTGTACTCAACAAAGCGATAAGGCCCCGTGCCAACCATCGTGTCATATTTGCGATTGGGGTCTTCATAAAAATGCTTTGGTAAAATCGGCATGATGGAATTACTCGAGATCGCAGCCAGATTATTAAAGATTTTCTTCTTGGCTTTAAAACGAATCGTATGATCATCAACGACTTCATACCCCGAGATATTTTCGATGTAAGGCCGTTTGGCGGCTGCTTTATATCGATCATCCCTCACGACATCAAAACTGAATTTGACGTCGTCCATCGTCACCGGCTTCCCATCATGAAAGAAAATATCTTTTCTTAAATAGAAGGTAAACGTCAGACCGTCTTTCGAAACTTCCCAGCGCTCCGCAAGCGCGGGCTCGCGTTCAAAGGTATCGGGATTGATCGTGAGCAAACCGTCAAAGACCTTATCCGCCACATCCATCGTGTAGGCATCTTCGGCAGAAATAGGATTCAAGGTTGTCGGTTCTTTTTCTAGATTGTCGAAAAAAGTGTCACCAGGAATTGCCGCTCGTTTTCCCGTACACGAAACGGCGATGAAAAGACAAAAAACAAGACTCGCGAGTTGCTGAGAATTCCGTCGCATGATGCTCCTCCTCGACAGCGAACAGATAATGTAAACGAGAGGAGCCGTTTTGCAAACTTTTAGCGAGCGTAACGTCGCTTCAAAGATTCCCGGATCTCAGCGCCTTCAATGCTTAAGCGAGTCCAAGGAATGGCCAATAGCCGATCCGCCTCAATAGGCTCTTCGGTCTCTTCACAGATGCCAAAGGATCCCGCTTCGATGCGACCTAAGGCATGTTCAATCTCAAGTAGATTTTTTCGAAGGCGCTCATGCATCGACAAAAACTCGCTCTCTTGTAAAGCGCGAGATGTCTGGTCTCCTTCGTCCCCACCCTTGCTGTCTTCATTATTATAGAGATCATTGCGTGATTCGCGGACCCGGTTGAGAATGTCTGCTTTGGCCTCAATCAGTTTTTTGCGACACTTCTCAATCAGTTCTTTTGATAGCGTACTCATCTCTTCCCCCCATTTCCCTTTCACCTTTTAAGGCCCAAAAGCCACGCCTGCAATAATTTTAACAGTGCCAATTTGGAACTGAACTATTTACACACAAATCTCTTGATTAATGCAAGCATAAAAACTCTAGACCTGTTAAATTCGTTCCGGCTCACAATAATAAGGCTACGGGTAATTTTGCCAAAATCATGT
>FRDC01005177.1_pt1 | contig 20420 bp, 18 predicted proteins | sample 1106171 | NCBI WGS metagenome assembly FRDC01 (sample SAMEA3930566, study PRJEB13176) | freshwater metagenome | biome: Drinking water system; feature: drinking water; material: water | place: Singapore | collected 2014-12-20 | reverse complement strand
GGACGACATAAACCGAATATTGAACTCATTGGTCAAGGGGTTGCCAACATCGGATCGATCTTGTTTGGTGGAATTCCAGCCACTGCAGCGATTGCGCGTACTGCAACCAATATTAAAACTGGGGCGCAAACACCCATTGCAGGGATGACGGGTGCAACGGTTGTGCTCGTCCTTCTTTGGTCATGTTCAACTCTTGTTGGGGGAATACCGCTGGTGGCTCTCTCTGCCATTCTCGTTGCGGTAGCCTGGCAGATGAGCGAACTTCCCCATTTTATCAAATTGACACGGACTTCAAAAGGGGATGTGGCCATCTTGGCTACCTCATTTTTACTCACAGTGCTGCTGGATTTGACCGTAGCTGTTGAAGTGGGGATGCTCATGGCAGCCTTTTTCTTCATGAAACAAATGAGCGACTTGAAACACGTCATTTCTCTGGAGAAAAAGATTCCTGAACAAGATATGGAAGTCTATAAATTACGCGGGCCATTTTTCTTTGGGGTGACAGACCGTCTTAAGAGTCTCATGATGCAAATGGAGACGCCTCCAAAAACCATCGTGATCCGTATGAAACACGTCCCGGTCATCGATGCAACAGCTCTCCAAATGTTGCGCGAAATGCACCTCCGTTTCGAAGCGAAAGGTTCCAAACTGGTTCTCGTCGAAGTGCAACCAGAACCGACCGAGCACCTCAAAAAATACGGCCTGGGCAACCTAATCAGCCTCGACAATTAAATCAGAAGAAAAATGCATTTTTACCACAGAGATCACAGAGAACACAGAGAAAGGAAGTACTAATTCCCTCTGTGATCTCTGTGGTAAAAAATCCTAACTCATTTGTTATTTGTCTTCGGGCGCGTGGCCGATGAGGACTTCGGAAAGCAAGATGGTTCCCGCAGCAGATAAGGCTGTTTTGAGGCTGTGCTTTACAATTTTGGTAGGATCGATCACTCCGGAGGCCATCAGATCTTCGACCTGCTGCGTCACAGCATTGAATCCAAAGTTTGTCCCTTTGGAGAGCACTTGTTCCAGGTAAAGAGAACTATCAAGGCCACTATTTTGAACAATTTGACGGAAAGGTGCTGCACAAGCTTTCACAACAATTTGAAATCCGGGAGATGCATCGTGCTCTTTGAGCGCAAAGGCAGCTCTCAGAAGAGCTACTCCTCCGCCAGGTACGACTCCTTCTTCGATCGCAGCTTGTGTCGCATTTAAACTATCTTCATAGAGCTTCTTTTTCTGTTTCATTTCAGGTTCTGAGATAGCTCCAACCCGGATGACGGCTACACCGCCTGTGAGTTGTGATTTTCTTTTAAGAAGTTTTTCTTTCTCTAAACCATTTGTTTTCTCTAAAATTTGAGCATCGAGAAGTTTGATTCTTTCCTGTACACCGACTGTATCACGTGCACCGCCAATAACCGTTGTTTTATCTTTTGTCACGATGATTTTTTCGACGGAGCCAAGCAGGTCAACAGTTGCCTTGGAAAGAGAAAGGCCGACCTCTTCGGAAATCAACGTTCCACCCGTGAGAGTCGCAAGATCTTGTAATTGTGATGTACGATCTTCTCCAAAAGATGGAGCTTTGATCGCGCACACTTTTAACGTTCCACGGAGTTTATTGATCACAAGGGTTGAAAGTGCATCACCCTGAATATCATCTGCAATAATCAAGAGTGCACGACCTGTATGGGCAACATCTTGAACCAGAGCAATCACTTCTTGGATCGAGCTAATTTTCATGTCGGTGATGAGAACCGCTGCATCGTGTAATTCGACGACTTGAGAATCGACATGGGTACAAAAGTATGGACTGATAAAGCCCCGGTCAAACTGCAAACCTTGTGTCATTTCAAGTGTTGTTTCAACACCTTTTCCTTCTTCGATCGTCACGACACCGCCACGACCGACATTTTGGAGAGCCGTTGCAATCCGTTTCCCAATCTCAACATCTCCGGAAGCCGACGCTATCGCAATCGGGAGAATTTCTTCCATGTTTCTAATCGGTTTAGAAAGATTGTCGAGTTCCTTGAGAATAATCTCCACACCTTTTTCCATCCCCCTTTTGAGCTCAATGGGACTGCAACTGGAGTGGATATTTTTGATGCTGTGTTCCACTAAAGATTTGAGGAGAAGAATGGTCGTCGTTGTGCCATCGCCGCAGGTGATTTTCATTTGAGCGGCGGCTTCTTTGGCAATTGAGGCGCCCATGTTATGATATTGGTCTTTCAGTTCTAAATTTTTCACAATCGTGTGACCATCACTCGTAATGATGGGCGTTCCCCAGCTCTCTTCAAGACCGACATGACGACCTCTCGGCCCTAAAGTGACTTGGACGACGCCCGCCACTTGCACCAAACCGTCCCGCAATTTATACCGTGCCTCTTCTTCAAAAACGAGTTCTTTGCACTGCGTCATTTGATACCTTCATTGATGATATGATTGAGACCTTCCAGCACTAAATAAGGATAGATATGATCGACGAGTTCGCTCGACGGATTTTTCCAGCTAATATTCTCGGTGAGTGTTCCCGTTGCAACGGTGATCATGGTGGGTGAAACTTGCCTTATTTCTGCAATAATTCTCTCCACAGAGCCGAGTAGACCATAATAACATCCGCAATTGATCGACTCGACTAAATTATGACCTAGTGGAGGTGGAATTTGTTCTGTCAATACAAGCGGCTCTATACTCATTGCCTGAGACAGAATATCAAAAAAAGGAAACGTTGTTCTCCCCAAGAGCTGCCCTTCTTTGGAAATCAATTCGTATCGAACCGTTGTACCAAAGTCGATCACTAAACAATCGTTCATCGGGAAGCGTGTCAGAGCACCATAAATTTTCGCAATTGTATCGGGGAGAAGAAGGTCTTTCACATCTTGATGTGCGCGATTTGAAAAGTTTTCAGGATAAAGAGGGTTCATTGGAATGTTCCAAGACGAAATTTCTTGCGCCCATTGCTTCCCTTTCATCGGGTTGTTGCAGATGAGGAGTCCGTGATCAATCGTGGCGCCGTCGATCCCTTTTTTGATGCCCTCAATCTCTTTCACACGGAAAATTCGAGCAAGTTTTTGCCCATCAAAAATTGCACATTTGACATATTCAGAGCCGATATCAATACACAGTCGCATGTTTGCCATGCTACCACATATTAACTTTTTCTATGAATCGAATGATAAACATCTCTTTTAGGAATGCCACGGATTTCAGCGACAATTTTAATTGCGTCTGTAGGCGAGATGTGAAAGTGATCGATCAAATATTGAACATGTTCTTCCAAGGAGAGATCGTCGTAGTCGAATTGGGGAGGTTCAATCAGAAGCACACATTCTCCACGCGGAGGATTTGCCGTATAGTAGGTGATCAATTCTTGTGGTTTTCCCACTTTATGTTCTTCATGTAATTTGGTGAGTTCGCGCATCACACACACAGTCCGATCAGCAGGAATATGGCTCAATGATTCAACGAGGCGCTGGGGTGATTCATAAAAGATCGTTGTCCCTGGATAGAGAAGGGCGCGACTAAAACTTCTCTTTTTATCTTCCACTTTTTTTGGAAGAAAACCTAAAAACTGCACCTGCTCTTTCGAAAAAGGGGAGAGAGAAAGTGCCATGATCCATGCCGATGCACCTGGAATGGCTGTGATCGGAAGATTTTCTTCGTAACATCGTTTCACAAGCTGCTCGCCCGGGTCACAGATTCCGGGCGTTCCGGCATCCGAAATCATTCCAATCGATTTTCCTGCTTTTAAATCTTCGATGATCGTGTTTTCCGATTTTTTCTCATTGAATTGATGGAAGGAGCGCAGCGGAGTTTTAATTCCATAATGGTACATCAGTCCTTGGCTATGCCGTGTATCTTCACACAAAATATAGTCACACTTTTTGAGCGTTTCAATCGCCCTCAGCGTGATGTCTTCGAGATTGCCAATGGGAGTAGAAATTAGATACAACATAATGAAAAGGTGGCACTCGGAATCGAACCGAGGAATGGAAGCTTTGCAGGCTTCTGCCTTACCGCTTGGCTATGCCACCAGAAGGTACAAGTATGCGTCAAAAGAGAGATCCATTCAATGCAAGAAAATATTTTAACTTCATTCAATATAGGGGTAAGTGGCAAGATTCAAACTATGGATTTAAAATGGGTCGGAGAAACGATTGGATGCCCCTACGACGATCGTTTGATTACAGGATTTGCGTTCGATAGCAGAGAAGTGGAGCCCGGTTTTCTCTTCTTTGCGCTTAGAGGAAATAAGTTTGATGGACATGACTTCATTGGAGAAGTCGGTAAAAAGGGCGCGGTAGCGGCCGTTGTCGAGAAGTCGTATCAAGGGGAAACCGGGGGAATGGTTTTACTTCGTGTGGATGATGTCGTCGAAGCACTGCAAAAACTGGCCAAGGCTGTGCAAAAAAGTCGGAAGCAGCGGATTATCGCTGTGACGGGATCACTCGGCAAAACCACGACCAAAGAATTTATTTCAATTATCCTCTCAAAAAAGTTTTCCGTCTCAAAAACTCCAGGCAACAGCAACTCTCAAGTGGGCTTGCCGCTTGCCATCTTAAGAGCGAGTGGAAAAGAGGAGATTTTCATTGTCGAAATGGGAATGACAGAGCTAGGGCAAATTCAGAAATTGACCGAGATTGCACCTCCCGAAATCGCTGTAATCACCAAGATTGGATATGTCCATGTTGACACTTGTCCCAATGGAATCGAAGGGGTCGCCGCAGCAAAGGCCGAGATACTGGCTCCCGCCACCGTTAAAACAGCCATTATAGAACGGGATGCCTATGCGTTTCCGGTGATTCAGAAGACAGGGTCGTGTCAAAAGGTGACCTATGGGATGCACGATGCCGATATGGTTCTCGAGCCAGGTTGGTGTTTGAATTATAAGGGAGACATAAGTCCCCATTTTCGATTGCCATTTACTGAAACCCATTTTTGTGAAAATTTTGCAGGCGCTGCAACTGTCGCTCGCGTGATGGGGATGTCATGGGAAGAGATTCTGACGGCCGCGTGGGAACTTAAATCGATTCCGTGCCGTTTTGAAAAAATAGATCGCGGGGGAGTCACGATCGTCAATGACAGTTACAACGCCAGTCCCGAGTCGATGAAAGCTGCGCTCGATAATTTGCCGAAGCCTGGGTTTGGCGCAAAAACAGTCGTCGTTTTCGGAGAGATCACCACGTTAGGAAAGTATTCTGAAGAAGGACACAAACAAGTCGGAGAATATGTGATGGCCAAGGCAGACCATCTTCTCTGTATCGGCAAGCGCACGCTCCCCATGGTCGACATGTTTAATGCAGTCGGAAAACCGGCCGAATTTTTCTCCGATCTCCAGCACCTCAAAAAAACACTCTTCGAAGTCTGTAAACCCGGCGATGTCGTTCTCCTCAAAGGTTCCAACGGCAACAAGCTCTGGCAACTTCTCGATTAATACCGCACATCGGGGATGGTCTAAAACAAAATCAACTGAGAAATTGACTGAAGTCGATAATGTTGGAGAAAAACTCAGTTTCGATGACGCTATCGTGTACACCATTCACGTGAACGAGAAAAGGTCTGATTGAAAATCCTTTGGGAACCTTCATGCGCTTCATTTTTTCTTTAACTTCCTCAATCACTGACAGGCCAATCGGTTCTTTATGGAATCTGATCTCACCGAGGTACAATGTATTGAATTTTGTTTCGATGAGCAAATCGATTTGGCAGCCAGATCTGCTAGCGGTTTTAGTTTGGAAATAAGGACTTGATGCTAGAACCGATCCGTCAGGTATCCTTAATAATTTCCATAACTGCTCTTTGCTATTGATGACTAAGTTTTCAAACTGCAGTCCCAAAATCGTATGCCATGCTGATGGAAGGCCTTTAAAAACGCCTCTTTCGATTTGATGTTTATTTGATTCAATATACTTTAAATAAAAACGTAGATAATTGTCGGAAAGTCGAAATTTACTTAATTTTGATACTTGTCCATTTTTTAGATTCCATGTGTAGTCTCTTGAAATAAATCCTGATTCGCAAAGGTCATCAAGATATTCGCTAATATCTCCTCCTTTAGTACGATCAAGAGAATTTAAAATATTTTTAAATTCTAGAGGGCCATCGACAAGTTGTTGGACAATTTCTTTATAGCGTGTACTTTTATGCGAAAACAGATCGGAAAAAATATCATCGAACTCTTTAAACAATAATCCCTCTTTTTCAAAACACATTCTTTGAATGTTATCGTCAGCGGGCAAGGAAGGTTCAATCTCTTCGAGGTATCTTGGGATTCCACCCGTAATTCCTAGAAGTTTGAACTTTTCATAGGGTGAAATGTTCTTTCCTTGTGTTCCCCAAAATCGATTGCATTCAGCAAGAGAAAGTTCATTTAAATGGAGTCGTAAAGAGATACGACCCATAAAGCCCGTGGAGCTTAGTATGTTTTTTTCTATCCAGGAAGAATTAGAGCCTGAAAGAATTAACACAAGTTGTGGATTATTTTTAAAATATTGATCCCATGCGATTTTGATGTTGCCAAGAAAAGTTGGATCTTTAGAACCCATCCATGAAATTTCATCAAGGACAACCAAAATACGACCTCTAGAACAAGAAGAAGCCAGATCATATAGCATATCACCCCAACTGTCCCCTTGCATTCTAGGTATTCTTTGATAACGCATTTGTTTGGCGAATGCCTCGAGCTGCATTTCGTCAGTGATTTTTTCTTCTGGTGAAAGACCTGTAAAAAAATACGATTTCGTGAATTCTTTAGAAAATTCCTCTGCAAGGCGGCTTTTCCCAATTCGGCGTCTACCGCGTATAACAACAAGGCTTGAAGATTTCTTTCTCAAAAGGCCTTTGAGCCGAGTCAGTTCATGTTCTCTACCAATAAATTTAGTCATGATTTTATCATAGCAGATGGTTCACACCAAATCAACAAAACTCATTTTGGTGTGGAAAATTATCACCATAAAAACCACACCAAATCAATAAAACTCATTTTGGTGTGGTTTTGAAAAACGCAAGTCATTGAACTGCAAATCGATATGAAAGCAGAGCCATGACCTGCTTTAGGTCGGATTAATCAAAAAAATCGAATGGGATCACCGTCGCAAAGACTTGAACCTTGCGATCTTCAGCAGCGGTATCATTAACTGCATCTAACCATGCGACTCCGATGTTACCTGTCGTTTGATCGACAGTAAGTTTAGGAACTAGGCGGGTATTGTTGTTGGTCTTAGGAATTGGAAATGGCGTGCTCCAGCTCTTCCCATCATCGTCTGAATATACAACATAAACATTGGTGTCAGCGTAGGGACAACCTGCAGGGTCAACTGCAAGTGGAAAGGCGCTGTTACATGTAGGAACTGCTGTACTTGTGCTAAAATTAAAATATCCTCCAAAACTACAGCTACCTGCTTCAAGTGCAAACGGATTGTCAATATAGGCCATATAAGCCCTACCATAATGATGAGCGTTGTATACATAATCTACGCGAGGATGCGTCCAGGTCGGGCGACTTGGTTGAGGAGGATATTGTGCAAATCCACCCACACCTACATTTTTAAAAGGTTGAAATGTTGTTTCCGATGGAAATTCGTTTGCTCCTCTCGGCAGAAAAGATGTAAAGATAACTCCACAGCTTTGAGAGCCATTTATTCCCACATCCGTTTGAGCCATCAGTAAACCTCCCGCAGGACTGAAGGCCATTGTTCCATACCCGTTACCATATGTCGTACCTTGTGGCAGCTCGATTCTTCTTGGATCTCCGAATCTCCCTTTTCCATGAACGGGTAAAATATACAATGAAGCTGTATAACCTTGAAAATTTTCATTGAAACTAGCTACAGCCACCGCAACTTGATCTCGACCGACAGCAAGTTCAGGAAAATCAATAAATGCTGCTGTTTCATTCAACGTAATGGGATCGATGTGTAAGAGTGTTTTAAAGCTCTTACCTTCATCGCAGCTCACGTTTAAATAGCCGTGATAAGGAAATTGTCGGAGTTGCTGATTGGCTAGATCTCTTGTGGGGGCCATAGCAGCAATATGAGACATAAAGAGGTTTCCAAATGTATCGAAGCGCGATTGAACATCGCCATTTACAATACCTAACGGTATAGGAATTTTCGAATCGGGCATAAAATTATTTTTCAGAAGCTCATGATTTGTTGTCCAACTTTGGCCTGCATCTGAAGATGTAGCAAGGAGCATTCCAACTGAAGTTCTAGATGCTGGGGGATGTTCTAAGTTAGGACCTGTAATGAACATATTATTCGTGTTTTTTCGATCGATGGCAAGCGCAGGTTCGCCTTGCATATGATTTAGATCGCCAGAAACAAGAACATTGGGTCCAACAACCACATCCCAAGGATTGTTCACTTGAGCTGACCCAAAGACAAAATTTGGAACGGCGCCGGGAGGATTGGGTGTCGTTATCGCTGAATCGTCCATCCATACGGCAGCCATCTTACCGTTATGAAAATCAAATCCAAAGTATTCATAGTTATCAATGCCAGCAGGATTTGCCGGCCCATCATTATATCCGTCTGTTATTCGAAAAATATTCAGCGCACCCGCAGCTTCCACCGTGCCGCATAGTGAGGTGCTTATCAGCGCAAGACTTAGAGCGCATTTTTCTTTCATTCTCATTGAAATCTCCTTTTTGTAAGTTAACGTTAAGAAATTGGTTGTTCAACTTACACCAAGTTAAAATCAATTTTTTTTTGCAAGGCCAAAGGACATGACTTGACGCAATCATCTTCCTTTTTTTGTTGGGACTATTTTCCGCAATCTTTTAACATGAAGATTAATTATGTTACTTCTTCTTCTTCAAAAACTGACTATGTTGGGATGGAAAATACCGACGGTTTTTTCTTATTCGTCGACGCGGATGATGCTGGCGGCGCTCACGTCGCTGCTCTGTACGATTTTGTTGGGGCCAAGAATGATCAAACGTCTCTATGAGCTGAAGACAGGTCAATCGATTCGGGTCGAAGATTGTCCGATGCTTGCGCAGCTGCACGAAAAGAAAAAAAATACGCCGACAATGGGCGGAATTTTGATGTTGTTTGCGATGATCGTGTCGCTCGTGCTGTGGATGGATTTAACGAGCATTTATACATTGATCTTTTTTGTGACGGTGATTTGGCTAGGATTGATCGGGGGACTCGACGACTATCTCAAATTGAAGCATAAAAATTCGAAAGGATTACGGCCTCGTTATAAATTTCTGGCGCAGCTCGTTTTTGCTGGATGCATTGCCGCCTATGGGATCGTTCCTGGGTTTGCAGAAAAAATTCAGATGGGAAAATGGTTTGCTCCTCCGGTTGCGAAGGTTCAAGTTCAGAAACAGGTGGTTGAACTCGAGACGACCGAATTCATGACCGAGTATTACGTTCCATTTTATAAAGAACCGATTTTTCAACTGACAGGAATCTTAGCCATCTTAGGGGCGATTATTACGATAGTGGTGATTACAGGATCATCGAATGGAGTCAACTTAACCGATGGTCTCGATGGACTCGCGTCGGGGAGCGCGATGCTCGTCGCTGGCGTTTTTGCGCTTGTGGCTTTCTTTTCGAATAATATGGAAGTCTCCCGTTATTTAAACATTCTTTACATTGAAGGGGCGAGTGAAATTGCGGTGTTTCTGTTTGGAACCATAGGGGCATGCCTCGGATTCCTCTGGTACAATGGATATCCTGCTCAGGTGTTTATGGGTGACACGGGATCGCTGGCGCTGGGCGGAGTGCTCGGCGTTGCAGCCGTATTGCTCAGACGCGAAGTGCTCCTCGCTCTAGTGGGAGGAATATTTGTCGCAGAAACTGCTTCTGTCATTATGCAAGTGGTGAGTTACAGGTACCGGAATAAAAAAAGAATCTTTTTATGTACACCCCTTCACCACCATTTCGAATATAAAGGATGGCCCGAAACAAAAGTGGTGCTTCGGTTTTGGATTGTCGGGCTACTGCTAGCGGTGATTGGTGTGATTTCTCTCAAGGTGCAATAGTGAGAACTCTGGTTGTAGGACTCGGGAAAAGTGGAAAAGCGGCAAAAAACCTTCTAGAAAAAGAAGGGGACGTGGTTGTCGGTTTTGATGATGCCGCAGGAGAGTCTTTGCCCGATGTGAGAACGTTTGATCGACTGATTTTATCTCCGGGTGTTTCTCCTGCACATGCGCTGGTGTGTGAGGCTGTCAATATAGGAATTCCAATTATCGGTGAAGCAGAGCTTGCACTTAAGCGGATGAACCAAAAAGCGATTGCTGTCACTGGAACCAATGGAAAAACAACTGTCACACTTCTGATCGCGCACGTTTTACAAGAAGCGGGGTATTCTGCTGTGGCGCTGGGAAATGTCGGCGTGCCGCTTTCTGATTATATCCTAAAGGCAAAACCGGAAGAGATTGCCGTCGTGGAACTAAGTTCATTCCAACTCGATACTCTTTCGACACGGTGTTTTGACAAAGGGTTCATTTTAAACATCACGCCAGACCATCTTGATCGTTATCCGTCGATGGAGGCGTATGCAATTTCTAAATGTCATTTGCAAAATTGTTTGAGGCCGGGAGGCGAGCTCTGGGTGCACACATCGGTGGCAAAGGAATATTCCCATCTTTTGAAAGAGCCGTTTCACCTCTTTGGAGAAGATCTTGATTGTCGCTTATCCCAAAATCATGTAACCTTTTCGTTTTCAGGAAAACATGATATTGATAATTTGCAAGCGGCTTGGATCGCTTGTAGAGACTATGTTAATGAAGACGTCTTTTTAGCAGCGACTCGCAGTTTTAAGAAACCTGCTCACCGGATTGAGTGGGTGAGAACTTTGAATGGAGTTGACTATGTGAATGATAGCAAAGGGACGAACATCGACGCTACGATTAAAGCCGTAGATGCGATGGATCGGAAGGCCCTTTTGATTGTGGGAGGCGTCGACAAAGGAGCTTCCTACTCAGTTTGGAAAAAGTCATTTGCAAATAAAGTTCGTCAAGTAGTAGCAATAGGGGAAGCATCTGAAAAGATTGCGCATGATCTGCGGCCAGAATACGATGTTATGATTTTTCCAAGTTTGAGTGATGCCGTTCACCATTGCAATCGGATTGCTCAAACAGGAGATGTTGTATTATTATCGCCGGGGTGTTCGAGCTTTGATATGTTCCGAGATTATGCCCATAGAGGCGATGAGTTTAAACGTATTGTTTATCTTTTACAGGAGAAAAAAGGATGAGCCGAAGAGATACTATTATTATTGCAGTCCTCCTCAATGCTGGGCTGCTCGTTGTATTGTTTGCAACCAGCTTAAAATCAGAGAAACACGATCCTGAACCTTCTGCCATTACTGTTTTGGCATCTAATCTGAATGAAGTCAAAGAGGCGGCGCCTATGGCAATCGCCCCTGTGGTAGCTCCTCCTGCTCCTGATCAAGTCGATCAAGTGATCGAACATTATGTGACACCCCACGTCGCGAGCGCTACAGAACACGCTCCTAACTTCCTGGCTGACTTAAATGCGACAGGGATGCCTCCAGCTGCAGCTCCGGCACTTGCAGAACCTCTTCCAGAGGTCAGCTATAAAGAAGTGAAAGTGAAGAAAGGAGATGTCTTAGAAAGAATTGCACGTCAACACCATGTCTCTGTCACAGAAATCATGAAAGTCAACAAAATGACATCGACCCGTTTGAGAATTGGACAAGTTTTAAAAATCCCAACTTCCTCATCTCCAAAACAGACTGCAGCAGCGTCTGTTGCAGGTGCAGAATATTATACAGTCAAAGCAGGGGATAACCCTTGGACAATCGCCGTGAAGCATCACATGAAAGTTGAAGAACTTCTTCAACTCAACAACATGGATGAACAAAAAGCAAGACGTCTGAAAGCGGGTGACAAGATTAGAATTAAATAATGAGACGCCCGACGAGTCTATTTCTCCTGATCTCTGTAATCATTCTGGTCGTATTAGGGCTCTCCATGGTGTTTAATACCACCTCTGCGGAAGTGTTAGACCGAGCCCTTTCCAAAAGCCTTCACCATGCTTTAGTGAAACAACTTCTTTATGTTGTTTTAGGAGCGGTGCTGGCCGTTGGTGTCTGGTTTTTAGGTTATCAGGAAATTTTAAGGCTGAGCGGCTATTTTTTAGTAGGAGGAGCCGTTTTACTCGTTCTAGTTTTTGTCCCTGGGATCGGTCAACAAATCAACGGCGCTCACAGGTGGCTGGGGATTGGAAGTTACTCATTTCAACCCTCGGAATTTGTTAAATATTTGATTCCCATCTACTTTATCCATGCCCTTTCTCAGCGCTCTGCACCCCTCGATTTTAAAGCGCTCGTCATTCTACTCGGTAAATTGGCCATACCAATTGGGCTGATTTTGATCGAACCAGATAACGGCACCGTTGTCATCATCATGACAGCACTGGTCGCCCTTTTTATCTTAACAAAAGTAAAATGGATCTACTGGGCTCTTCCTCTGCTGGTGTTAACCGTGATCGGCGGAATAGTTGCATTCCAAATGCCTCATGTGCATGATCGAATTAGGATCTACCTCCATCCCGAGCTTGATCTAACAGGGAAAGGGCATCAGCCCCATCAAGCAAAAATCGCGGCTGGATCGGGAGGAATGCTAGGTCGCGGCCTGGGAGAGAGTATGCAAAAACTCGATTATTTACCAGAAGCACGGAGCGATTACATCGCAGCTATTTATGGCGAAGAATTTGGATTTGTCGGGATCTGTCTTTTAATTACCCTTTATATGGCCATCGGGTATTTTGGTTTTTCCATCGCCGCTACTTCACAAAATTTATCAGCATTTTATACTGCCGCCATTTTGACATTTTTAATTTGTTTTCAAGCGTTTCTGAATTTAGGTGTCGTGTCGGGTCTTTTGCCCAGCAAAGGAACTAACCTGCCGCTCTTTAGCCAGGGAGGATCGTCTCTTTTGGCAAACTTCATGGTAATCTGTATTATATTAAATATTGCGAACGAGAAAAAAACATGTCCAACTTCAATAATAAAAAAATAATCATCGCAACGGGTGGAACAGGTGGGCATGTCTTTCCTGCGGAGGCGCTAGGCAGCGAACTTCAAGGGCAATCATATGATGTGACATTTGTCGGCGGAGGCCTCAAGAATAACCGTTATTTTCACCGGAACAATTTTAAATATGAAGAAGTTACCACCAGCCCCTTTTTCAGACTGAATTTTTTACGCTCACTTTGGCGGATTTGGAAGGGGATTCGACAAAGCTTAAAAATCATGAAAGAGATTAATCCCAAAGTCGTCATTGGGTTTGGAAGTTTTTATACATTTCCCGTATTGTTTGCAGCCCGCCTCAAAAGAATCCCCATCGTCTTATTTGAACCGAACGCCATACCTGGTAAAGTCAACCGCATTTTCTCGCGCGTTGCTACCCTCTCTGCGGTTCAATTTGCAGAAGCCGGTAAATGGCTTGCCGGAAATATCATGGAAGTGAAAATGCCCACCGGTAAAAAAGAGACCATCGAAAAAGGGTCTGCACGGGAATATTTTTACTTAAAACCCGACCTTTTCACGTTTCTCGTCTTTGGAGGATCACAAGGATCGAGGGCGATTAACAGGCTTTTTTCAGAAGCTGTCTGTCATCTGAATGGAAACACCCAGTTTCAAGTGATCCATGTCACAGGAAAAACAGGTCATGCTGAAGAGATTTGGAAACTCTATCTCGATGCAGGAATACCTGCCTGCGTAAAATCGTTTGAAGAAAGAATGGATTTAGCGTGGAGTGCAGCCAGTGCGGTCATTTGCAGATCGGGTGCAGCCACTGTCGCAGAACAGATCACCTATGAAGTGCCCGGCATTCTCGTCCCTTTCCCACAAGCTGCCGATGACCATCAAACGATGAACGCACAATTTATCGAAAGAAAAGTGCGCGGCGGAATTACGTGTCCTGAATCGACACTCACCGTCGAAAAATTGCGCAATCTATTAACCCAAATGTTACAATCTGACCACCGAGAAAAAATGCATCGAGCCATCGTCGAGTTCAAACAAGATCAACGGAAACATGAGCTCAGCACCATCATTAAAGGGCTTGTATGAACTATCACTTCATTGGAATCGGTGGCATTGGAATGAGCGCCCTGGCAAAAATTCTGCATGGAAAAGGAGCCCGTGTGCAGGGGAGTGACGGGGCAGCAAGTTATGTGACAGAAGAACTCGAAAGTATCGGCGTGAAAGTTTTCTCATCCCATGACGAGAAAAATGTTCACCCCTCTTCCACAGTGATTTACGGATCTGCCATCAAATCGCATCACCCCGAATATATGGCGGCAACTACACAAAAATTACCACTCCTTCACCGATCTGAATTACTCGCCAAACTACTCGAAGGACATGAAACACTGCTCGTCACAGGAACGCATGGCAAAACGACAACCTCTTCTCTTTTGTCACATGTGCTCATGGAATCGGGACTCGATCCGACGTTTGCTCTCGGTGGAATCGCATTGAATACGAAGACGAACGGCCGTGTCGGCAAGGGAAAATTTTTTGTTGCTGAAGCCGATGAAAGCGATGGAAGTTTTCTAAATTATTCTGGACATTCTGCCATCATCACGAACATCGAAGAAGATCATCTCGACTATTGGAAAACGAAAGAAGCCCTCGTCGAAGGGTTTAAAACATTTGCGAAACGAATTTCAAAACACCTCTGGTGGTGCATCGATGAGTGTGGCATTACCCTGCCGGGAAAAAGCTATGGATTTTCACCCCAGGCTGATCTCCAAATCACCTCATGGCAGCAGAAGGGGTGGAGCTTATTCTTTGATCTCAACAATGCGTATTCTCAAATCGAAATTCCTCTGCTCGGCAGACACAATGTTTTGAATGCAACCGCTGTCTTTGGCCTCTGCTTAGAGCTGGGAATCTCAGAAGAAAAGATTCGAGCGGCTTTTAAAACTTTTAAAGGCGTCAAGAGACGAATGGAGCAGAAAGGAGAAAACCGGGGAGTGATGGTTTTTGACGATTATGCGCACCATCCGACTGAAATTGAGACGACGCTCAATGGATTAAGACAAGCCGCGGGAGAGAAAAGAGTGATTGCACTCTTTCAACCGCACCGATTTTCAAGGCTCAAAGATTGTTGGGACGGATTTTTGAATGCCTTTGAATCGGCCGATGTTGTCTTTATGACAGATGTCTATGGCGCTGGAGAAAAACCGATCGATGGGATCTCTGCGGAGAAACTTTACCAAGAGTTAAAACAAAAACTGCCCATTTCGGTCTATTTTGCACCGCGTGATCAACTCTTAAAAGCCGTCGGTGAATTTGCAAGACCGCATGACGTGCTCATCACTCTAGGTGCAGGTGATGTGACATATCTCAGCGATGAACTCGTCGATTATCCCATTAAACCGTTTCGGATGATCGTACTCCAGGGAGGACGATCGGCAGAACATGAAGTTTCACTTCTTTCATCTAAAATGGTCACCGAAGCCCTCGATTCCAACTTCTACGATTTTGAGCGATGGACGATTCCCAAAGATGGACTCAAAACATCACTTCAAGACATTGTAAAAGAAATTCTCAAAGCCGACCTCGTTTATCCCATCCTCCACGGTCCATTTGGTGAAGATGGGATGATCCAAGGATTTTTAGAAACTCTCGGTATTCCGTATGTCGGATGTGATTTTCGAGCGTGTGCGCTCACCATGGATAAAGCCTGGACTAAGCGGATTGTGCAAACATATGGAATTAAAGTAGCACGATTTGCTGAGTTTTCGATCCACACATGGATTAAAAGACCTCAAGAAGTGCGCGAGAAAATTCTGAAAGAGTTTAAGTTCCCATTCTATATCAAAGCCACTCATCTTGGCTCCACCTTTGGCGTGTACCGTGTGAATCAGCCCTCCGAAATCGATGGTGCCATCCAGAATATCTCCAAACTCGATTATAAATTTATTGTCGAAGATGAAGTGAAAGGACGCGAGCTCGAATTCGGGTTCATCGGGGATGACAGCGTCAATGTCTCCGATGCCGCCGAAGTTGTTCGGTCAGAGGCGATTCACACCTACGCCAATAAATATTGTGCGTCGGGAAATCCCTCCATTCCTAAAGCACCCCTTCCACCTGGTGTTCTTGAAGAAGGACGTGCGATTGCAGAAACCGTCTACCGTGCTGTCGGATGTTCGGGGCTTGCCCGGATTGACTTCTTTCTAGATAGCAACAATCAGTGGATCTTAAATGAAGTCAACCCGATGCCAGGATGTACCCCGATGAGCGTTTACCCAGCGATCTGGAAAGCCGAAGGAGTGACAATGCGCGAGGTTTACACTCGAGTCATCATTGCAAGCCTCCATCGATACCGATCCCAGCAACGGCATCTCAGGCCACCTGAGAAACCTCCAGTCGAGCTATGAAATATATAACGGCTGTTTCTTGGATTGTCGGATCGCTCCTGATTATCCCAGGAACGACGTATAAAATCTTAAAACCGCAGACGACCCAGATTGATTACCTCTGCCGCATCGTCCAAACAGGGCCGCAAAAAGAGGCCCTCAAAACACCTTACCTTGCTGAGCTCATCCATCTTTCCGCCGACCAGCCTGTCATTGCAAAACGCTTCGATCCACTTCTGGCAAAAAGGCGTCTCACAGCTTCTCCCGTCATCAAATCAGCCGTTGTCAAAGTGATCAAACCCGACACCGTCTACATCGACTATACCGTGCGACAACCTCTCGCCGCACTCTTTGAATTTGATAATGTCGCCATCGATGACGCCGGCGTTCCGTTCCCCATCGTTCCTTTCTTTACCCCGAAAAAACTCCCCGAAATCATCCTCGGCGTCAAAACTTTCAAATGGGGGGAACCGATTCCTCATGAGAAAATAGATCTCTCTTTAACTCTTTTGAAAATGCTCCTCGGAGAGTCGCTCACCGTCCACCGACTCGACATGACAAAAGCTTCTGTTCCCTCTCTAGGACAACGGGAAATTGTCGTGATCCTCGAAGAAAACGGCTTCTCGAAATTTCTCCGCCTCACTCCAAAAAATTTTGCCCAAGAAATCGGTAACTACCTCGAGCTGCGCAAAACCCTTCCCCCGGAAACCCAAGTGATCGACCTGCGCATCCCTCAACTCGCCTTTATAGAGAACAATACGTAGCTAGGATTTTTACACAGAGATCACAGAGACACAGAGATGAGGAAAAATTTCCTAACCCCTCTGTGCGCTCTGTGATCTCTGTGGTAAAAAATCCTAACTAACCTATGAGAAAAGTGTTTAAATCTCTGAACTATAGCCACTAGCGTCGCTTTGATGCTTTCAATAGGAAAGCAGTCTACTGATTTAAACACTCAATAAGATGTAGTTATAATATTAAACTATAACTATCAATTAATTTCTTTAATTAAGGGTCTTGTCCCAAATTACTCTCCATGATAAATTGTCTTTTTTAACAACATTGAGAACTGAGAAATATGAAAGAATTTATTGCTTATCTAATTAAGAACCTGGTTGACCTGCCTGAAGCTGTTGATGTGAATCTCGTAGAGGGTGAACAAGGCACCGTTGTTGAAGTCAAAGTATCCCCGCAAGATGTGGGTAAAATCGTTGGACGTCAAGGACGTACGATTAAAGCGCTACGAACTATTGCAATGACGGTTGGCGCGCGCGTTGGAAGACGTGTCCGTTTGGAAGTTATTCAATAACAGTTGCAATTAAAAATAAATTTGAATAGTCTTAAGGCTGTCGTATGACAACTGGCCTTGGCGATAAAACTTTGCAAGAAATCATCAGCCCTTTCCATCTGGAACAGGGCAAAAAGATCCCTTTTGCCCCCAAGAAACGAAAAATCATCATCATCGCGGGTCCGACAGGTGTCGGGAAAACTGAAATGGCCATTCGTATGGCCCAAGCTGTTGGAGGAGAGATCATTTCGGCCGATTCGATGCAGGTGTTTCGGGGGATGGATATTGGAACTGCCAAAGCCACTCCCGATGAAAGACGTATGGTCAGACACCATTTGATTGACAGTCGAGATATCGACGAGACTTTTAATGTCGTCGATTTTTACCATGAGGCCCAGCAGGCGTTTCGAGAGGTTTTTGCGCGAGAACATGTCCCAATTGTCGTTGGGGGAACAGGATTTTATATCCATGCGCTCATTTATGGCCCTCCTCGCGGTCCCGCCTCCGTGCCGGAGGTAAGGGCTCGTCTTGAGAGAGAGATGGAAGAGAAAGGGGCTCTATACTTGTACGATCAGCTGCAAGCATTCGACCCTGAATATGCCGCCACGATCACCGTGCGAGACCGGCAAAAGATTATCCGGGGCCTTGAGATCATTCATCTCACCAATCAAAAGGTGTCGTTTTTTGAGAGGGGATCGACCCCTGCCCAAGAGTTTGATTTTAGATGTTGGTTTCTCTATAAACCGAAAGAGATTTTGTATCCCGGTCTTGATAACCGGTGTGATGCAATGATCGCTCACGGTCTATTGGAAGAGGTGAAAAGGCTTGAAAAAGAGGGACTCAGGGACAATCTCTCAGCATCGCAAGCGATCGGATACCGACAATGTTTAGAGTTTTTGAAAACGGCTCAAACAGCCGACGACTGGCACCATTTTATCGATGAGTTTAAAAAAGCTTCACGCCGTTATGCCAAACGGCAGTTCACATGGTTCCGCAAAGAACCTCTTTTCCGCTGGATAAATGTCCATAAGCTGGGCCCCGAGACCGCCATGGAGATGGTCATCCAAGATTACGAGCAAAGTGGATAAAAATTATTTGAGTTGGTGACAAGAGTTTTTGTTTATGTTAAACTCAACAACCTAATTAATGGATATGTATGGATCAAGCACCAGAAAATAATATTGCGATTGAGAAGAAACCGATTGAACACAAAGTCTCAGCCGCCGTTAAGGAGCTTGGTTTAAAACTTCAATCCCTTCCCTCTGCGGAAGATAAAATCCGTGCCTATCTCGATTTCATGAAGGCTGCTTTAAACGACAAAACACCTCGATTTAAAGATTATTGGGATGCCAAACGGGAGTGTCTCCCTCTCTTCAAGGAAGCAATTGCTCCGGCAGCCCGTGCTGATCTTTGGAACCAATATACTGAACTGTCGACTGAAGCACGCCATCTTAAAACACAGCTCGATGAGCAGTCAGCCTTTGCGATGGAGCAAATTGATCTTGCCATTTCTGCATTAGAGACCGATTTGACAAAACTTCCTGAAATTTTGGCAACATCTTCTGAAATTCTCTTCCCAGAATATAGCGTTGCTCTACAGGGCAAAAAAGAGTTCTATGTGACAGCACAGAAAGAACTCAATCTCCTCAATACACTCGCCTCACGTGTCACCAGTTTCCGAAAAGAAGTGATCAAAACCGAAATGCGCATTCGGTTTAAAAATAAGCTGTTTGAACGACTTTCGAAAGCCGGCGATTTGATTTTTCCGCGCCGCAAAGAACTGATTCAACAAATCTCGTCGCAATTTTCTGCAGATGTGATGCAATTTGCCACATCTCAAGATATTCACCGCGACGAAATTAAAACCCTCCAACAATTTGCGAAAGAGCTCACTCTCGATACGCAAACATTTACAAAAACACGTCTTGAGCTTTCTCGCCTTTGGGAAGTTCTCAAAGAGCAAGATAAAGTGCGCAAACAAGAGATGACAGAGAAGCGAGAAGTGACGCAGAAAAATGTGCTCCTCGTCATGGATAAAATTAAACCGTTTGCCGAGCGTTGCAAGCAAGAGACATTCACCCCCGACGAAGCTTCGAAACAAGCCGGTGAGATTTTAAGTTTCATGAAAACGATTGATCTCGGCCGCGACGAAGTCCGCTACCTCAAAGATGAAATTTCAAGAGCCCGTTCACCCATCGATGAGCGACTGGCAAAAGAGCAGCAAGCGCGTGAAAAAGACCTCGAAGAAGCGCAACGGCAACGTCGCGAAAAAATCGAACAGTTTAAAGCACGCATCAAAGAACTCGCTACCCAAGTTTCCGAAAAGCCGATCGAAGACCTCAACCTCTCGAAAGACAAGCTCCAACAAGAGCTCAACCTTCTCACCACAACGCATGCTGAGAAAGAGCTCCTCGAACATGAGATTAAAATGGTTCGAGATCTCATCAACGAGAAAAAAGAAAAAGCGATGCTTGCCCTCTCACCAGAGCAGCGGCAGTCGCTCGAACATCTCTACACCGTCATCGACGAATGGCAAGTCCAAAAAGACGAAATCCGCAATCAACTCGAAGTTTACCGCAAAGCCCTCGCAGGCTCAGGCTTTGACTTTGAAAAAGCGATGCGCTACCGCGAACTCATCGACTCCGAAAAAGGCCGCCTCGACAAGATCAACAAAACAATCGCCGACCTCGAATCTCAAATCGAAAAACTCGAAAGTTAATTTTCCATAGACGTATTAGGCTGAGGCTAACATGTTTGTAGGAGAAACGTATCCAATTTCATAAGCG
>FRDC01001911.1_pt3 | contig 20428 bp, 16 predicted proteins | sample 1106171 | NCBI WGS metagenome assembly FRDC01 (sample SAMEA3930566, study PRJEB13176) | freshwater metagenome | biome: Drinking water system; feature: drinking water; material: water | place: Singapore | collected 2014-12-20 | reverse complement strand
ATGCAGCAATTTGCCGCGTACCCTGTGAGTGATACGAAGGCAGAAGAACTTGGCCAGCTTTCAAGCCTACCGGCCGATAGCAAAACGCAAGTGAATGCAATCGCCTGAATTCTATACGTTCACGCGCTTACGAAGTGTGCTGGCCGCGCCGTCATCGCGCCAATGATTTCTCTTGCCATTTCTGCCAAAGCCAATATTTTGGCTGAACATTCAATTAGAGGTCGCATTAGACCCAATCCTCCATTCGGCAAGGAGACAGCTATGAGTCGGGCGAATGTCAAAGACAAACGCAAGGCGCAACTGATTGGTGCAGCGCTGGATTCCATCGCGCGGCGTGGATTGCTTGAAACCACCATTACTCACATCAGCAAGGGTGCAGGCATGAGCCGTGGCATCATCAATTTTTACTTCACCTCGAAGGAAATGCTGATGCGTGAAACGCTCAAAACCCTCGTGGATGAATATGAGGAAACCTGGCTTGCCGCATTGCATGATGCGGGGGACGACGGTTACGCGCGGCTTACCGCGCTTATCGAAGTGCATTTTGGTAAAAAACTCTGCTCGGCGCGGCGTTTAAATATCATGACGGCGTTTTGGGGGCATGCCGCCACCCAGGCGGCGTATCGCAACCAGCTTGAATCGGCGGATTTAAAAATCGAAACCGCAATGACGGAAGCCATGGCGCAAACGCTGGGTGGATCACTGGAGGATGCGCAATCCGCCGCCAACCAGCTTCATGCGCTGATTCGGGGTCTGTGGCTTACTTTTATGCTGAACCCTCAGGATATTGAGCGCGAGCAGCTTGCCCGCCAATGCTTTAATTTTATCGACCGGCTCACCGGCGCACCGGTGCGTATCGTGCGGGATCGCACTGCGTCGCCGCAGCCTGAAAAAATGGTGAGTAAGCCCGTACGCAAAGCCAAGCCAAAGACAGCTGAGCCGCAGCAGATGGACATCGAAGATCTTTTCGCCGCGCGCGGCTAATTTCATACAAACTTCATAATTCTTATCGAACTGCCTGCTATAAAAAACAGCAAAGGCAGGAATATATGGCCAAAATAGAAAAATTTATAACGCGTGAGTTTGGCAATCACGCTGCGGTGGGGGTGGTGTGAGATGCCAGGAAAGCCACGCTTAAGCAAGGAGGAAGCCGAGAGCATTATTGCGGATGCCAAAGCCAATGGCGTAAGCGATTCCCAGGATTTTAAGCGATTGCTTTCCGCTTTGAGAGTACAGCAAGGAATGAAATTAGAATATCTGGCGGCGGTAATGGAAGTGCCGCCATCAAATTTAGCGCAGTACATCGATCCGAATCAATCCGTGCGCATGCCGGAGGATGTATTCGCGCGATACCTTGAAGCGCTGGAGCTTTCGTCACGTGATATTCAGGAAATCACGGTCATCGCCGAGCGCGGCGGATTTCTTGGGCGAACAAGCTTAAAGGGCAGAAGTGCTGCCAGCGTATCGTACGTTGATCGGTTTATGCGTGGGACAATTGTCGTGGACACAAAGGAAGAATTTGCTGAACTGATTGAAAATTTTAAATTGCGTCATCATCAGCGTACAGGGCAATCCATCAAATCAATTGATGAAGCCGTGGGATTGCAAATCAGCCATTACTCTCAGAAATATAATAATATATCCGAGGAAACATTATCAAAATTCTTGGATGTGGTTGATGCGAGTGCGGAAGAAAAACAAGCCGTTATGGAAGTAGCAAAACGCGAAGGGTTTCTTGCCGATCCTTATCGTGTTGCTGGCGGTAGACGTGCCTGGGAAACCAGGCGGCGATGGCAAAATCCAGATGAAGAGCCAGGCAGATCTCGTTGCCAGGGAAGTAGGGATTGCCGCGATGAAGACCGCGGTCGTGATGATACGCCGGATGGAAATAATCCATCAGAACGCCGCACGCGGCGCAGAATTCCTGGCAGTGGTGGGATGCTGAAATTTGATTCTTTGCCAGGCTTGGATGCCATCATCGCGGTTGCTCGTGATGCGATGATAGAAAATGGATCCCCATTGGCCAATATTTTGCCTGCCAATGTTGGCAAGGAAAGCATCGCGCGCTAATAATCGACAGGTAATCAGCGCGCTTGATTTTTCTGCTCAAGTGCATCGAGTTTGCGCTCGATATCTTCAAGATTTTTGCGGTTATGCAGGCTGCCAAAAAACATCGATGTTCCGGCAGCGCCGATCAGTGTGGTGATCGCGCCGCTGAGCACCACTTGATTGCGAGTGAAGTGACTCATTGCTTGTGCGCGGTCTAGCGTACCCATCAACAAGCCCGTCAGGCCTTTGCTGCGGTAACCGAGGGTTTCAAGTTTTTCAGCAATAGCTGCTTCCTGCTTGGTACGAATCCCATCGATTTCTTTAAAGTAATCCGTGCGCGGTTTGGGATTGGCCATCTGCCGCATGGCCGATTCTTCAAGCTCTCGTGCATGCTGCTCACGCAGTTCTGCAATGGCCGGTACTTTTACGATCCGTTCCCAGAAATGACTGCGAATCGTATTGCCGGCGGCCACCGCGCCTGCGCCCAGTCCGGCAAGACCAGAGGCAAAATATTCAATCGGCGTAAGGCCTGTTAAGTCATCGTCTTGTGCCATGGGTACACAACTCCAGCCTTCAGCATAACCAAAAATGATGACGGTTTTATGACAATCGGCGAATTATTAGGATGGGCTACGCCGCATGAGCAGATTGCATCTGCCATTGTACCAGATCAGCCAGAGCGCGGGTGGTATAAGCCTTTGGTCTAGAGTCCTTTTTTACAGGAGTGTCAAGTGGGGGAAAAAGGCCAAAATTAATATTCATGGGCTGAAAACTGGCGGATTCCGCCCCTGCGGTAATATGGTTGAGCAGTGCTCCCAGCGCGGTGGTTGCCGGCGGTATATGCGCGCTGTTGCCGTGCGCTTCCGCACTTGCGAATCTGCCTGCCATCAGCCCGCAGGCGGCGGATTCCACATAGCCTTCGACACCGGTGATCTGCCCTGCAAATCGGATATGGGGGGCAGATTTTAGGCGTAATGTTCTATCAAGAAGTGTGGGAGAATTAATAAACGTGTTGCGATGAATACCGCCAAGTCGGACAAATTCGGCGTGTTCAAGACTGGGGATCATGCGGAAAATGCGCTGCTGTTCGCCGTATTTCAGTTTGGTTTGAAATCCTACCATGTTGTACAGCGTGCCGAGCTTATTATCTTGGCGTAGTTGCACCACGGCGTAGGGCTTTTCTGCGCGGTGCGGATTGGTAAGGCCGACCGGCTTCATGGGGCCAAAGCGCAAGGTTTCCTGCCCGCGTGCGGCCATCACCTCAATTGGCAAACAGCCTTCAAAATAGGGGGTATTTTTTTCCCATTCTTTGAATTCGGTTTTCTCGCCCGTATTCAGTGCATCGATAAAGGCGTAATATTCGTCCTTACTCATAGGGCAGTTGATGTAATCTTTGCCGTCGCCTTTATCGTAGCGCGATTGAAACCAGGCTTTGCCCATGTCGATGGATTCACGGGCGATAATAGGCGCGATCGCATCAAAAAACGCGAGATATTGCTCGCTCGTATGTGCAAGAATGGCTTTGGATAATGGTTCCGAGGTAAGAGGGCCGGTGGCGATAATCGTGGGGGTATTCGGCAATGCGGTTATTTCTTCGCGCAGGATGCAGATATTGGGATGCGCGGTTAACGCGTTTGTAACGGCAGCGGCGAAACCTTCGCGATCCACCGCGAGCGCACCGCCTGCCGGCACTTTATGCGCATCCGCGCAACGCAGAATCAGCGAATCGCAGCGACGCATTTCCTCGTGCAGTAGGCCGATGGCGTTATTCTCCCAATCATCGGAACGAAAGGAATTCGAGCAGACAAGCTCCGCGCATTGGTCGGTGTGATGCGCTTCGGTTTTTTTCACGCCGCGCATTTCGTGAAGAACGACCGAAATGCCGCGATTGGCGGCTTGCCATGCGGCCTCGGATCCGGCCAGTCCTGCGCCGATGATATGAAGTTTTGCTGCCATTTAATTTTGCATCAGAATGGTGAGTGCTTCGTCATACGTGCGCTGATCGCCAGCGGCAATGGCGGCTTCGAAGTTGGTTAAAGTAATGGGGTTGCCGTGCCAGCCGGTGATAATACCGCCTGCACCTTCGATAATCGGGCGTAAAGGAATAATATCGTAGGGTTTGAGGTCTGCTTCCACCACCAGATCAAGGCCACCCATAGCAAGCAGGCCATAGCTGTAGCAGTCGCCGCCGTATTGAACATCGCGGCATTGGCTGCGTAATGCCTTAAAACGTGCTTTGCGCACGGGCGGGAAATAATGTGGCGATGTAGTGGAAATAACGGCTTCCTTTACAGAAGGGCAAGAGCGAGTCATCACTCTTTTGCCATTAAATAATGTTTCGTGATTTGCGCCCACCCACCGTTCGTTCGTAATAGGTTGATGCATGATGCCTAAAATCGGTTCGCCGCGATGGCATAAACCGATAAGCGTGCCGAATTGAGGTTTTCCGGCGATAAATGAACGCGTGCCATCAATCGGATCAAGTACCCATACATATTCGCTTTCCAGCCCCACATCTTCATCCTCTTCGCCCAGGATGCCATGATCAGGAAAAGCCGCATCAATAATGCGGCGCATGGCTTCTTCGGCTGCACGATCGGCAATGGTGACGGGGCTTAAATCCGTTTTGTTTTCTACATGAAGTGGTTGCCGAAAATGCGGGCGTATGGCTTCGGCTGCGGCATCGGCAAGCTGGTGTGCAATCTCAAGAAATTGTGGAGCGATGCTCATGCTAGTTGGCAAATGCCGGAATGCCGGTAATGGCTCTGCCTAAAATCAGGGCGTGAATATCGTGTGTGCCTTCGTAGGTGTTCACCGCCTCAAGATTCACCATATGCCGCATGATAGAATATTCATCCGAAACCCCGTTGCCGCCCAGCATATCGCGTGCGGTGCGGGCAATTTCCAGCGCTTTGCCGCAGGAATTGCGTTTTACAATCGAGATCATATCGGGCGACCATTCGCCCGCATCGATCAGCCTGCCCACCCGTAAAGCGGCGTGTAGCGCAAGATTAATTTCAACCATCATGTCGGCCAGTTTTTTTTGAATCAACTGATTCGCCGCAAGCGGACGGCCAAACTGCTGGCGATCGAGCGTGTAACTGCGTGCGGTCTCAAAGCAGTTTTGTGCCGCACCGGTTGCCCCCCAGGCGATACCGTAACGAGCTTTGTTGAGGCAGGAGAAGGGGCCTTTAAGTCCGCTGACATTAAGTGCGCGCTCATCGGGAACAAACACGTCATCCATCATAATCATGCCAGTGGTGGAGGCGCGTAGGCTTAGCTTACCCTCAATTTTAGGCGCAGAGAGATTCCCTTTATCGCCTTTTTCCAGAATGAATCCGCGAATTGTTCCATCCTTAATGTCCTTGTGGCCAAAAACCTTAGCCCAGACGATAAATATATCCGCAATAGGTGAATTGGTGATCCAGTTTTTGGAACCGCTGATTTTATAACCGCCATCTACTTTCATGGCGCGGGTTTTCATGCCCGCAGGATCCGAGCCATGATCCGGCTCGGTGAGGCCAAAACAGCCGACAAGCTCACCTGTTGCAAGTTTGGGAAGATATTTTTCCTTCATCGCAGTGGAGGCAAATTCGTTGATCGGGTGCATCACCAGCGAAGATTGTACAGAAAGCGCTGAGCGATAGCCCGAGTCCACCCATTCCACTTCGCGCGCCACCAGCCCATACGCCACATGGCTAACACCCGCGCAGCCATAGCCTTTGATGGTGGAGCCGAGCAATCCCTGTTCACCCATATCGCGCATCAGCGTGCGTTCGAATTGTTCATGGCGATTGGCTTCAACAATGCCAGGAAGCAAGCGCTCCCGTGCGAAGCTGTGTGCGGTGTTGCGCACGAGGCGTTCTTCTTCCGTCAGTAGCGATTCGATGTCGAGCGGGTCTTCCCAGTTGAGTTCAGTTTTCATGAAGTAATCCTTTATTCCAGACTCACCCCTATACGTCATTCCGGCAAAAGCGGGAATCCATTTTTTTTCGATAATACAAAGAAGATGAATTCCAGCGCGGGGATGGAATGGTGAAGCCTATACCAACAAATTAAGAATCGAGCCGCGCGCCCAGCGCACCCCGCGCGAAAGGGCGGAAAGCGCGCCGTTCACCAGTTCGGCGAGCATGGAATCATCCGGAATAAAATTAAGGCGAGCCTTTGGAGTATTTCGGTTTTTTGGCTCAACGGGGACAACAATATTCACGCCCGATTTGCTGCGAATTTGCTCCGCGCGTTCAATAAACGGGTTGCCTTTGGTGCGAATGTCGTTGGCCATAGCGACAGTGTAAGAAAAAACCCAGGCGAAGGCAACGTCAGATGCCTAATCCTTGCGGAATCAACCAGTTGGTGATGATGCGGATGTGGCTTTCCTCCATCAGCGAGGGCGCGTGCCCTACATCGGGGATAGTGGCCGATTCTGCGCGCGGATGCGTTGCTTTCATCGCGCGTACGGTTTCTTCGCTGAGAATGTCGGATCGTTCACCGCGTAGAATGAATGTCGGCTGGCGTATTTTTTCCCATAAATCGGTAAGGGAAACATCCGCCACATCGGTAAAATTATTGCTGGCGATGCGTAATGGTTCCAAAATATTGGGATCGCAAGCGAGCTTAAAGCCGCCCGCCTCATGCACGCGCAAGGAATGCTCGGTAAATTCCGCCCAATGGGTTGGGTCGGTGATGTTAAATGGAGCAAAGGTTTTGCGTAAATAAATGTCGGCTTCTTCGCGGCTAGCGAATTGACGCGGCATACCGTGAACATATTCATAAATCCGCGCGAGAGCTTCCTTGGGCAGTTTCATGCCCACATCGTTGAGCACCAGTTTGCGAATACGATCGGGGTGATGAGCGGCAATAATCATGCCGATAATTCCGCCCATAGATGTGCCAATCCAATCCACTGTGCGGATATGAAAATTATCAAGTACCGCAAGGCAATCCGCCGCGTAGCTCGCGTAGTTATAATCCGCGGTATTCGAAAGCCATTCGCTCTCGCCGCGCCCTGCCATAGAAATAGAAAACACCCGTTTGCCGCGTTGCGCCAGTGCAGCGGCGATGCGGTCAAAATCCCGCGCGTTGCGTGTAAGCCCATGCACGCAGATCACCACTTGCTGTGTATTCACATCGCCCCAATCCCTAACCTCCAGCGCGTGCTTACCGCTTCCGGCCATAAGATTGGGAACATGCATACGGTGTGTGCGTGATTCCATCAGCTTCTGCTCAAGGTTAGGCCGTGCAGTGGGATTTCAGGCGCTCTTCCCATCATTAAATCTGCAACGATGCGTGCGGAACCTGCCGCTTGTGTCCAACCCAGCGTGCCATGGCCAGTATTGAGCCATACGTTATGCAGTGGGCTTGCGCCTAATATCGGTGGACCATCGGGTGTTTGCGGGCGCAAACATGCCCATTCTTCTATCGAGGAAAGATCGGCCTTGGGAAATAATTGCTGCGTACCGCGCAATAACGGTGCGATGCGTAGTTTGCGAATATCGTGGTTGTAGCCGGCAAATTCCGCTGTTCCAGCCACTCGCACCCGATCACCAAGTTTGGTGTAGACTTGCTTGCGCGACGAATCCGTAACGCTCACCGTGGGGGTGTGTTCATTGGCGGCGAAGGTAATCGTGTAGCCTTTCATTGGGTAAATGGGCACGTGCACGCCCACCTGCTTTAGGTAAGGCGTGCTGTACGCGCCGAGTGCTATGACATACGCATCGAATCCATCCATCACCTCGCCGGATTGGGTGGTGAGGTGGGTAACGCTGTGATGCTTTTGATGCAGCCGTGCGATGGCGGTATTATAACGGAACTTTACGCCGTACTTCGCTGCAATGAGTCGGGCAAGGCGCGTGGTAAATAGGTAAATATCGCCGGATTCATCCAGCGGCATATGGATGCCACCTAAAATATCGCGAGTGGTATGGGCAAGGGCTGGCTCCAGCGCGAAACAGGCATCTTTGGTTAGGATTTTTTCTGCTAGCGTGCCCTTTTCAGCGAGAGGGCGATAATAGTTCCATTCTTTTTTATCCGAAAATACATGCAAAATACCTTTGCTCAGCCGGTGGCAATCCACGTTAGTATCGGCAAACAGCGCGTCGAACTTCTTTTTGCTGTAAAGATTAATGCGTAATAATGCTTCCTCGTGCCGTGCGGCACGTGTCGCCGAACAATTCAGTAAAAACTGAATGCCCCAGCGCAGCATGGCGCTATCGGCGCGTGGCCGCATAACGAGTGGCGCATCCTCCTGCCACATCCATTTCAGTACTTTAAGGAACACATGCGGGTTCGCCCATGGTTCGCTGGCAGAATAGGAAAGCTGCCCACCATTGGCGTAGGAACATTCCCGTGCAGGTTCGCCCTGGCGTTCGATGACGGTGACATCATGCCCGTGGCGCGCCAATTCATAGGCGGTGGTAACACCCAAAACGCCTGCACCCAGAATACATACTTTCATGGCTTCCTCGTTATTGCCCATAGTGTATAGAGAATCATTTCAGGAGGCAAGTGACGGTGACAATGGAGAATATTGTAATATTAACCGGTGCAGGAATTTCTGCAGAATCCGGATTGCAAACATTCCGCGCCAGCGATGGCTTATGGTGCGATCACCGTATTGAGGATGTGGCAACTCCGGAGGCGTTTGCTAAAAACCCTGCCTTAGTGCAGGAATTTTATAATATGCGCCGCCGCCAATTAAAAGAAGTTGTGCCCAATGCGGCTCACCATGCGCTGGCACGTCTTGCTAGCGAATGGAAAGGCAATTGCCTGCTGGTGACACAAAATGTCGATGATTTGCACGATCGCGCCTTAGAAAACATTGCTCGACAGGATGGGTTTTCGCTCATCCATATGCATGGCGAGCTGACCAAAGCGCGCTGCCTTAAAACGGGCGCAATTCAGGAATGCACGGGTGATTTGTCAGCGCAAAGTACGCTGCGGCCGCATATTGTGTGGTTCGGCGAAATGCCGTTGGCGATGGGTCGTATTGAGCGCGCTCTTTACGACTGCGATCTTTTTGTTGCTATCGGCACTTCTGGCAATGTCTATCCTGCAGCCGGTTTTGTAATGCAAGCGCATGCCCACGGCGCGGACACACTGGAATTAAATTTAGAACCATCGCTCGTGCGCACGCATTTTGCCCACGCGCGCTATGGCAAAGCTAGCGAACTTGTTCCTGCCTGGGTGGATGAGGTATTGGCGGCTTCAGCCTAATTTTTTTGCCGCCTCCAGCACTGCATCAGCATGGCCTTCCACGCTGACTTTTGGCCAGACGGCAGCGATTTTCCCTTGTTTGTCGATCAGGAACGTCGCACGTTGGATACCCATGTATTTTTTCCCGTACATGTTCTTTTCCACCCATACCCCGTAACGCTCGCAGACATCGCTTTGCGTATCGGAGGCGAGTAGGAAGGAAAGCGAATATTTATCGCGGAATTTGCAGTGGCTTTTAATATCATCCTTGGAAACACCGATAATGACCGTATCGGCCTTTTCAAAATCATTGGCACGGTCACGAAAATCTTTGGCCTCGATGGTGCAGCCTGGCGTGTCGTCCTTGGGGTAAAAATAAAGCACCACATTTTCTTTGCCCGCAAAGCTTGCGAGTGTGACATTAAAATCCCGATCCGTGGGCATAGAAAAATCGGGCGCAATATCGCCGACGCTGATAGCGGAAGTTTTTTTTACTGCGGCGGTGGCCATGGGGTACTCCTTTGAAAAATGATAGATGATGTTGGCAGATGATATAGTGCCATGCCTACCATTTTCCAGAGGCCATTGCCTCCCATGCGGTTGTAACAGTCGCTTCGTGCGCAAGGACTGCGGCTTTGAGTGCTGCAAAATTTTCCATGCGCATGCCTTCTACCAGCAATCGCTGAAGCCCATGGGGTGCATCGTCTTGAATCAAACCGCCCGGGGCAGAAAGGCGCAATAAACTAAGTAGGTCGGAAAGAAATTTTTTTGCGTTAATTAAGTTGGTTGTTGTGGTTTCTTCAAGTAGTTTATTAACTTGCGCCTGTTCGAAAACCGCGCGGGCGGCGCGATGCCATAGCGATGGGTGGCGATGCGCATATTTCAGTACAAGATATTGCGCCATAAAATCAATATCCACCATGCCGCCTCGTACGTGTTTCAACGCCCAAGGGTTGATGCTGGGGAATTCCTTGGCGATGCGTGCGCGCATATCCAGAACATCGTGCAGCAATGTGTGCGAATCGCGCGATTTTAGCACATGCATACGCACCACGGTTTCAACAGAGCTGGCAAAATCGGGATGATTGGTGGCAACCACCCGCGCGCGCGTCAGCGCCATATGCTCGTACGTCCAGGCGGTGGTTTCAAAATAATGATCGAACGCGCTTAAGGCGGTGGCAAGCGGCCCATCCGCCCCGCCTGGGCGCAATCGGGTATCCACGGCGTAAAGCCTGCCTTCGCGCGTTAGCAGCGTGAGGGCGGAAATAAGCCGCTGGCTAACCCGATGCAAATGCGTGCGGGTTTCCGACGCGGCATCTTCATCATCGCCGTAGAGAAAAATAATATCAAGATCAGAGTCAAATGTCATTTCACGTCCGCCGAGTTTACCCAAACCCAGCACCGCGAATGGCGTGATTTGTTTTAATTTCGAGCTTTTGGCATAGGCGGCCCATACTTCCTGCATAGTGGATTGCAGCACCACTTCGGCAAGGTCGGATAAAAATAATCCGCAGTGCTTTGGTGTAATCAGGCGCTTAAGTAAATGCACACCGGCTTGGAATCGTTTTTCGTTATTAAAAATGCGCAAATAGCTCATTTTTTGTTCGTAATCATGGCTATAGCGCAGGCGTTCGGTGAGTAAATTTTCAAGCTGTTCTTTGGTAGGCAGTTCGGTAAAAAAATCGGCTTCCAGTACGCTATCCAGTAAGGATGGATCCTTGCTCAGCGTGTCGCCCAGCGCTGGGGCAGAACCCAGAATATCGGCGACCAAATCCAGTAATTCAGGGCGGGTAGTAAACAGCGAAAAAATTTGTGCGCCGGAAGGCAGACGGTCGATAAATGCATCGAAATGAAAAAACGCCGCATCGGGATTTGCGGTTTTACCAAATGCCGTAAGCAATGCGGGCACAAGTTCCGTCAGCACCTGGCGCGAGCGCTTGCTTTTGGTAGAACGCCGATGGCCACGATGCCAGCCTTGAATAATATCCGAAACGCGCTTGGTTTCGACATAACCAATACGTTCCAGCGTCTTTAATGTTTCCGCATCGGCTTCCACGCCAGTGAATACAAGATTACCATCCACCGATAATGGAGGTTCGTTACCACTCATGGATTCGGAATAAATACTATGCACCGTTGCCAGTATTTCGTGGCATTGGGTGCAAAATGCATCCATCGCGTCAAAACCCATAAATACGCTGACTTCGGCCAGTTCTTGTGCATTGGCGGGCAGGTTGTGAGTTTGTTCGTCGTTCCGCATTTGCAAGCGATGCTCTAGCATGCGCAGATAATGGTAGGATTGCGTGAGAATGTCGCGATGTTCGTGCGTTACCAGCTCGTAATCAGTGAGTGCATCCAATGCTTTGAGGGTAGGCGCAACACGCAATTCGGGAATGCGCCCGCCCCATACGAGCTGCTGCGTGGCGACAAAAAACTCAATCTCGCGGATGCCGCCGATACCCGTTTTTATGTTATGATTAAACAAGCTGATGGCTTGATCGGCGGCGACATTCATTTGCCGCTTGATTGAATGAATATCAGCGATGGTGGCGAAATCGAGCGTTTTGCGCCAGATAAATGGCACAAGTTCGCGCATGAATGCTTCGCCGGCGGCTGAGTCGCCAGCAATGGGTCGTGCTTTAATCATGGCGGCGCGTTCCCAATTTTGACCAACGGTTTCGTAGTAGGTGAGGGCGGCGGGAATACTCACCGCCAGTGGCATCGACATCGGATCGGGGCGCAAGCGCAAATCGGTGCGGAATACATAACCATCCTGCGTGCGCTGCTCGAGAATATACACGAGCTCTTGCGTGAGCTTATTCAAAAACGCTTGCGGGTTTTTATTGCCTTTGTAGGGCAGAATTTCTTTGTCGAATAAAACAATAAGATCAATATCGCTGGAATAATTAAGCTCGCGCCCGCCCAATTTGCCCATGCCAAGCACAATAATCCCTGTCCCTGCTTCCGGCGCTTTGCTGTCGATGGTAATATCGATTTCACCTTTCACCGCAGCCTGGCACAGTAACAGGCGCAAGGTGCGTTTTACCACCGATTCAGCAAAATGCGTTAATGCGCCCGTCACTCGCTCCAGTGGCCACGCACCGGCGATATCCGCCAGAGCAATCGTTAAGGCCGTGCGCGCTTTTAGCTGGCGTAACTCGCGCATGAATTCTGCTTGTGGCAATTGAAATGGTAACGCCGCCAGTTCCGCTTCCAGCACGTTGAGCGCGATATCCGGCCCGTGGTCGAAATGGGCGATAAATTGCTGCGGATAGCGTTGCAGTAAGCGCGCAAGAAACGGCGAATTGCCTGCCACCGCGTGTACAAGCGCTACGGCATCGGGCTCCTGCAATAGTGTTGAAATTGCTGAATCCGCGCGCAAAGCAGTAAGGCAATGCTCGGCATCGTGCGGCTTGCTTGCTTTCGCAAGGCGGGGGGTGATAACGTTGGCATCCATTCCTTACTGTCACTACGTCTTACCTCGATGGTCAAGCTTCTCGCACGGTTGTTCGGTTATTTTCTGCTTGCCACGCTGCTCGTGGCAGTGACAGGTGCGTGGTGGTTGATGCAACAGCCACGGAGCGTTAACCAATTGAAGCCGCAGATTGTGGCGGCACTTAATCCGGCCAATGCGCCCTATAGAATTGATGTTGGTTCTGTAATGCTCGATTGGCGCGATGTTGGGCAGATTGGCCGTATTCGTCTTGAGAATATGGTCGTCACTTTGCTCGATGGTAGTGCGTTTGCCGCTGTACCAACCGTTGAAGTTTCACTCGATCCACTGGGATTTCTGCCAAATCGAAGCGTTATTAATCGTGTAATTCTGGTTGCGCCAAAACTTTACCTCACGCGCTCGGCTGAAGGTACGGTGCGCATGGGATTAGAAGAAAATGGCCAATCGCTTCCGCTTTCTGAACTGCTTGGTTTTTTTGCCAGCTCGAATTCTACAGCCGCGACAAAAAGCGTAAAAATACCTTTTCGTGCCGTTGCAGTAGAACGTGCCGCATTAACTCTTAAAGATGAAGTAAGTGGCATAGCGGTGTTGCAAAGTGCGCCATTTACCATTCGTCTGTCAAAAAATGCGGTAGGTGATGTTACCGGTATGCTTGCCATGCCGTTTCTTTATAACGGCAGCAATGGCCGTATTGATGCTCGACTGAGTGGCTCACTCACAAGCAGTGATTATTACCTTCATCTCAGCCTGGCATCTGTTCCTATGGAGCTGATTTGTCAATTTGGCGGATGTCCGCCAGATATTCAGGGTGCAGGCAAACTAAGCGGAAAAACTAACTTCACGATCAGCAAGGATTATCGCATTGTGGGGGGAAATGTGGCGGTGCGCATGAAGGCGGGAACGCTTATCGCGCCTGCTTTTTTCCCAGAACCACTTAAACTGCGTGATGGTACGTTGAGTGCACATATCGCTGGGCGAGGGCAGCATTTTGTGATTGATCGCACGCGTCTTTCCCTGGAGGATATTACGCTCGATCTGAGCGCTCAATGGATCCAAAAAGGCGACTATTGGCGATTGATAATGGATGGTGCGGGTAGCCCGCTTGATGTCACCAAACTCTATAAATACTGGCCAAAAGTGCTGGCTCCTAATTCGCGTGAGGCGTTGACAGGCTTGCTTAAATCTGGCCGCGCACTGCGATCACGCATCCAGCTTGATATCGATAGTGATATGTATGAAGTTAATAAATTTCCGCGTGAGGCGGTGGTTGCCGAGGTGGAGGCACGCGATATCACCACCGAATATTTGCCAGGATTTCCCTTGCTTCGTAATGCAAATGGTGTTGCCAGATTTATTGGCAATAGCCTACGACTGGATGCTACTTCCGGCTCGGTACTCAATGGCACGCGGGTAATTTCGGCGATTCTCACTGCAGATGATCTGCACGCGCCGCGTGCGCCGATGGTCGTGCGTATGCGGCTGAAAGCCCCAGCTTCCGATGTGGTGACATTCTTAAACCTTAAGCATTTTACCTTCGATGATGACTGGAATTTGAATCCTGCCACGATTAAGGGCGATACGGAATTCAGCATGCGACTTGGCTTTGATAGTTTTTCCGATAATCCGCAAAGCGAAGGGCTGAATCTTAACGCGGTGAATTATGATATCCGCGCCGATGTGCGGGGACTTGCTCAAGCATCTGTAGTAAATGCACTGAACGTGCGGGATCTTTCGGGAGTATTGCATACATCCAACACGGTGCTGAGTTTTGACGGTCGCCTTGGGCTTGGTGCGGCAACTGGATTGAACGTATCCTTGCAACAGGAGGCAGGCGGAGCGATCAGCGCGGATGTTTCCGGTACATTACCCCGCAGTGAATTTTCCGCATTGGGCATCGCAGAAAATGACTGGATTAAAGACGGGAATCTTGGAGTAAACGCGCATATTGTATTTGGCAAGAATACCGCTTGGCCAACGCGCGCGACACTCGATATCACGGATCTTGCACTTTCCATCCCCGAATTAAGCTGGAAAAAAGCACGTGGCGAAAAAGGAACGATTTCCCTTACGCGGGATAAGGACTCTTCGCGCTATATGGCTTCGTTCTCTGCGCGGGATCTACGCATTGCTGATGCACGGCTGACGCTTGATTCAGAGCATGATCTCGCCGCTTTGACGCTCCCTAGCATTCAAACCAACGCGAATGACTTCGCGCTTGATTATGCCAAGCACACGGATGGCTATCGCGTATCAATCAAAGGAAAAAAGTTGGATGCATCGGACGCATTTGCCACATCGGAAAATGGCCTGCTGGCTAATTTTCCACCCATTTCTCTTGATATTGATCTTGAATCCATGACGCTTGTGCCAGGTGCGCCATTGCGCGAACTCAAAGGGAGTATGATCTGCAATCGGACGCGATGTGAATCCATGCAGATTACAGCAAAAACCGGTAAAGGTATGCTGACTGCAGCAATCAAACCAGCCGTGGCGGCACCAAAAAAATCCCGCCGCGAATTTTTACTCTCCACGAGCGATGCGGGTGAATTACTCCGCGCATTAGATATTACTGACCGCCTTTATGATGGCAGGCTGGAGCTTAGCGGCAGGTATGATGATACACAGCAGCCTGCGCCACTCAATGGCCGCCTACTGATTACCAATTTCTCCCTAAAGAATTCACAAATTCTCGGCCGTATTGTATCGCTTGCTTCGATCACTGGCGTGGGGGATGCCATCACCGGTAGCACGCAGTTTGAAAAACTCGGTGCTGGCATTACGCATCGCCAGGGGGTGGTGAATATCAGCAAAGGCAAGGCCACCGGTGCTGCGCTTGGTATTACGCTGGAAGGCAAGGTTGATACCAGCACCACGCAAATGAATATCAAAGGCGTGCTTGTACCGGCAAATCTTATCAATTCACTCTTTACCAAAATTCCGATTATCGGCTGGGTAGCGGGCAAAGAGGGCGAAGGGCTGATAGCCTTTAATTATAAGGTGGATGGCAGTTATGCCGATCCGGATATCCGTGTAAATCCATTTTCTGGCCTCACGCCCGGGGTGCTACGTAATGTTTTCAGTGGCGAGCCGATGATTGAATCCACGCCTGATCCCAAAAAGAAACAATAACCAACTGATATTCTTTAATTATACGCGCTATTTGTCATAAAAGCTTCACATGACTTGCATGCCAGCGCTGGTACACTGGAACAATATCAACAGGCTGAGAATTCATGCAAAAAGCCGTCACCGAGACAGAACCCCTGCGCGAGATTCCCTCTGAGCGTGCTGTAAGCATGCCTGAAAAAAAACACAAACATTTCAGAACCGACGGCGAAAAAAAGTTCGATTCTCAGGCCTATACATTTTGGGGCTACTACATGAACGTAGCCTTAAGCTTGGTGGCCGTATGGTGGGTGGAGCGCACAAAATCCGGCCAGGGATTAATCAACGCGCTGACCAAAGGATTTGCTAAAGTCGGTGCAAAAGAAGAATCCGCGCGATTTCTCGCGCGCAAATCGTTTTTCTTAACGGGCGGTTTTGCGGTGATTCCGCCGATTAAGGCGATGGAAGATAAAAAAGCCGAACTTGTCAAAAAATATAACCGCGAGATCTACGGCGCAAAGGCCGATGAAGACCCCACCATCCGCCAGTCGGAAAAAGAGGTGGAGGAAGCGCCAAAACAATCCTGGAAATCGGTGATTGTGGGGCGGCTTTTGGCGCTCGTGCCGTTTTATATCACCGTCGGCTTGCTGTGGGATCACACCAGTTTGCTGGGGCGCATGACCAACCCCAATTTCAAAGGCAAAACCACCGCCGAGTTAAAAGCCTGGAAAGCAAGCAACCCGCAGGAATTTGCCGAAGCCGCAAGCAAAAGCATTTGTTTTGACCGTTACATCAGCAGTTTTTCGCGTTGGATGGGGAAGCATATAGCGAATCTGTTGGGGCATAAAAACGCCGCAGAAGCAATCGCGACGCTCGATAAAACTGCGCCAGCGGCGATTCAATCCGAACGTGATCTTGTTGGCAAGGCAGTCCGCGATCCCATGCACTCCACGGGGCCATATTATTTCATTAGTGAAGCAATCACTTCGGCAATGGTGGCGATTGGCCTTTACCTTATCACCCGCGTGACCGGACCCTTCTTTGACAAGAAGGATCATAAAGCGCCCATACCAAAAATAGATACGCTGCCGATGGTCGCCGCATCGGAAACCCTCAAGCGCGACGATAAAACACCGCAAACCCGAGTATCAGCTGCAGCCGTGGAGCATGAAGCGCCACACACGTCGCTTGCTGTTGTGCGCTAACTGTTCGTCACAAGCTTCACCAGCGCGTGGCGTTTTTTGCCGGCAGAGAGTTTGATATACCCATCCGCCGTGCGTTGATCGGTTGAAAGCCGCGCGGTTTCTTCGGCCACTTCTTTATCATTCACTTTCACGCCTTTGCCTTTAATCAGCGTGCGCGCCTCGCTGTTACTTTTAGCAAAACCCGCTTTCACCAGCGCTTCATAGACCGGAATATCCAGCGATGGTAGTAGCACCTCCGGCAGTGTTTCGCTCACGCCGCTGCCACTGAATGTTTCGGCGGCGGTTTTGGCGGCCGCTTCGGCTTTCTCGGGCCCATGTAGCAAGCGGGTGGCCTCCGTGGCGAGGATAATTTTCGCCGCATTGATGGCGGCGCCTTGAAGTTTGCCTTCTGTTTCTAGTCTTTCAATTGACCATTCCCACTGTTCGGGGCTTTCTTTACGCTCTTTTTCAGTTAAGGGTATCTCGGTAAAAAGCTGGAGGAATTTTTTAACATCCCCATCCTCCGTATTGCGCCAGAATTGCCAATAGTCGTAAGCCGAGAGCAAATCCTCATTCAACCAGATGGCTCCGGCTGCCGTTTTCCCCATCTTCGCGCCGGAAGAAGTGGTGATGAGGGGGGAGGTAATGCCGAAAAGTGCAATGCTTCTGTGATGATCCAGTGCCTTTTTTGTCGCGTCATCGCCAACAAAAATAGCAGGCTTCATGCCCTCATTGTGAATAAGGTGGGAATGATGAAGTTCTATCCCTTGAATGATGTTACCCCACTGATCTGCCCCACCCATCTGCACACGACAGTTATAACGTTTATTGAGTTCTACAAAATCATACGCTTGATACACCATGTACATGAATTCCAAAAGAGAGAGAGGCTGCTCTCGTTCAAGGCGCAAATTAACGCTATCCATGGTGAGCATGCGGTTGACGGAAAAAAACCTTCCATAATCACGCATGAAGGCCACGCTTGCCAAGCTGTCCATCCAATCAGCGTTGTTCACGTAAATTGGAGATGAGCCTGTATTTAAGATTTTATCAAACACACCGCGTAATCCAGCCATATTCTTCTGAATGGCCTCATCACTCAGCGGTGGACGGCTTTCATCCTTCCCGCTCGGATCGCCGATTTTAGTTGTGCCACCGCCCAAAAGTACAATCGGCGTATGGCCGCATTTTTGCCACCAGCGCAGCAGCATAATTTGTAGCAGCGAACCCACATGCAAGCTGGGCGCGGTGCAATCAAACCCGATATAGGCGCGTTGTGGATTTTGTTTTGGATCAGAAAGCAGCGTGCGTAGGCCTTCTTCGTCCGTAAATTGGTGAACGAATCCGCGCGCTTTTATAATATCAATAAAATCGGATGACATACCACGCTTTTGTATCATAAAAATGGAGCTGACAAGAGATACGTATAAATACATACAACCATCATTCCGGCGAAAGCCGGAATCTATCTTGTTGTCATTCTGGCTCCGGCATCCGCCGGAGTAAACTCCGCGAAGAATCTCGTGCGATCCTTCACGCCGTTCAGGATGACAGATGGATTCCGGATCAAGGCGCGTTACCAACACTCGCGTGTTGGACTCGCCTACGTCCGGAATGACGGTTCATAAGGTGGGTATTCGTTTACGCATGCAAGTAGTTCCAAAATTTCCATGCTGGATTATCGGGCTGATGAGTGGCACGTCCGCCGACGGGGTGGATGCTGCACTTTTATTCACCGATGGGCGTGATATTGCGGAGCCTGGCCCAAGCCTCACCATTGCCTACAGCGATAGCTTGCGCGTAGATATTCTTAATTTAATGAATAATAAAGGCGATATTCTGGCTACCAGCAAGGCGCTCACCGAAGTGCATGTGGAGGCAGTTGAAAAACTGCGCAGCCAAATTAAAGAGCCGGTGGCATTACTGGGGTTTCATGGACAAACCATTAAACACGCACCCAAGCAAGGGATCACCCGCCAAATTGGCGATGCAAAAATGCTGCTGGAGAAAACCGGCATCAGCCTGGTGAATGATTTCCGTTCGCGCGATGTACGCGAAGGTGGCCAAGGCGCGCCTCTTGTACCGCTGTACCATGCGGCGTTAGCCAAAAAATTGCCCAAACCGCTGATGATTGTGAATATCGGTGGGGTGGCGAACGTCACTTGGTTGGGAGAAGGCGAATCGCGTAGCCCGCAGGGCGAGCCGGAGCGAAGCGAACGAGGGGGAGCGGTAGCGGGGGCAAAACGCCCCCCGTCACGAAGTGATCATTCAAACATTATCGCTTTTGATTGCGGCCCAGGCAATGCGCTGATCGATGACTGGATGCATGCAAAAACCGGCCAGCGCTTTGATGAAGAAGGATTCCTCGCCCGCAGCGGCAAGCTGGATGCAAAGCGTTTGGCGGAATTTCAGGAAGATCCGTTCTTCAAAGAAGCACCGCCCAAATCGCTTGACCGCAATCATTTCACCCTGGCGATGGTGGATGGGCTATCGCCGGAGGATGGCGCGGCCACGCTCACGGCAATGACGGCTTCCGCCATTGCCAAAGCATTGGAGCATGTGCCCGTAGCACCCAAACAATTGCTGATTACGGGTGGTGGGCGGCATAATATGACATTGCTCTCGATGATCGAGCGTTATGCAAACACGCCCGTGCTGCCGGTGGAGCATATGCACTGGAACGGGGATGCGCTCGAAGCGCAAGCCTTTGCTTACCTTGCGGCGCGCAGCGTACAAGGCTTGGCACTTACTTTGCCAACCACTACTGGGGTAGCTCGGCCGGTAACTGGCGGCGCTTTCTATCCGGCCGCACGCGCGGGCGGTTCTTCAGCTCTTCCATCCGGCGCACAATAAATTCATCTACCGTTTCGGTGAGTGCATCCATTTGCGTGCGGTAGTAATGGTCGGCCTGGGGAATCACTTTATATTCCACTTTCGTACCTTTTTGCGCACGGAGTTTATCCACCAGCGTGTGAACAGCAGGCTCGCTTACGATATCATCGCGGTCGCCCTGGGTAATGAGGCCTGAGGCCGGGCAGGGTGATAAAAATCCGAAATCATACATATTGGCAGGAGGCGATACGGCAACGAACCCTTCAATCTCTGGTCGGCGCATCAGCAATTGTAGCGAAATCCACGCGCCGAAGGAAAAACCACCAATCCAGCAGCAGGAAGCATCCGGATTTTGTAGCTGTACCCAATCGAGTGCGGCGGCGGCATCCGTCATTTCGCCGATGCCATCGTCAAACTTGCCGACGGAACGGCCAACGCCGCGAAAATTAAAGCGCAGCACCGAAAAGCCTTGCTTGGCGAAGCTCGAATAAAGCCGATAGACGATTTTGTTATTCATCGTGCCGCCATAAAGCGGGTGCGGATGTAAAATCACTGCGACAGGGGAATGTTTGTCCGGATTATGGTGGTAGCGGCCTTCGAGGCGGCCTTCGGA
>FRDC01000414.1_pt1 | contig 20430 bp, 15 predicted proteins | sample 1106171 | NCBI WGS metagenome assembly FRDC01 (sample SAMEA3930566, study PRJEB13176) | freshwater metagenome | biome: Drinking water system; feature: drinking water; material: water | place: Singapore | collected 2014-12-20 | reverse complement strand
CGCTTCGGCCTGGGCGATCAGGCTGGCGGCGTAATTGCCACCGCATTTGGCCGCGCCGGTCCCGCCGGGTGCCGCGCGGGTATATTCGGTGGACACCCAAAGCGACACCGCATCGACCCCGCCCTTGAAATAGCTGCCTGCCGGCGACGCAATCACCGCGAACAGATATTCAGCCGAGGGCTTCACACCCAGAAACACGTCGCTGCCGATGAGGAAGGGGCGCAGATACAGCGTCGCCCCCGGTGTGCCGGGCACCCAGTCGCGCTCCGTTATCGCCAGCGCCTTTACCGAATCGAGGAACCAGTCCTCGGGCAGCGGCTCCATCGCCATGCGCTCGGCAGAGGCGGTGAAGCGCCGGGCATTCGCCTCGGGGCGGAACAGCGCGATGCTTCCATCGGGGCGGCGATAGACCTTCAGCCCTTCGAAGATTTCCTGCGCATAGTGCAGCACGGCCGCCGAAGGATCGAGCGAGACCGCCCGGCGCGGGCCGATTTCGGCATCGTGCCAGCCGATCCCGGCGCGATAGCGGATGGTGACCATATTGTCGGTGAACGACTTTCCGAAGCCCGGATCGGCAAGCATCGCCGCGCGCGCGGCGGCCGGCGTGGGCGCGGGGTGCGCGATGCGGGCAAAGCGGGCAATCGCCGCATCGGGCGCGGAAAGCATATCGAGCATGGGGCATGTCCCTGGGGGGAGGATCAACTGGGTTGACGCCTTAGGCCAAGCGGCCATTGTCGGCAACATGGCGTTGCCGGCTGCCTCTGCCCTGTTTCTGCGCGAAGCCGAGCTGCGCCGTGGCATCGAATTGCTGGCTTTCGGCCATGGCGCCCTTTTGCGCGCGGGCGATGCACGGCTGGCCGCGCTGGGGCTGGGCCGGGCGCACCAGCGCGCGCTCTATTTCATCGCGCGCCAGCCGGACGCGACGATTTCGCAGCTGCTGGGTCTGCTGGCGATCACCAAACAATCACTGGGCCGTGTGCTGAACGAGCTGGCTGACCGTGCGCTCATCGAAACGCGCCCCGGTGAGCGCGACCGGCGCCAGAAGCGGGTGCGGCTGACGGCCGCCGGCCAGGCGCTGGAGGCCGAGCTGTTCGAGCTGCTGCGCGCAAAGCTCGCCGCTGCCTATGCCGAGGCGGGCCAGGGCGCGGTGAGCGGTTTCTGGGCGGTGCTTGAAGGACTCGCGCCGCCCGAGCAGATGCAGCTGCTGAGCGGCGGTGACTAGCGCGCGGCCGCCGCGAGTTCGGCATTGCGCCGCGCCGATGCGGCGAGCGTTTCCTCCAGCAGCGCGCGCAGGCCATCGGCGCGGTCGAGCACGTCGAGCCCCTTGCGCGTCGAGCCGCCGGGGCTGGCGACGCGGTCGGCCAGCGCGCCGGGCGACACATCGACACTCTGCGCCAGCCGCGCCGCGCCCGCCACCGTGGCAAGCGCCAGCCGCGCGGCCTGATCAGCGTCCAGCCCCTGCGCCGCGCCCGCTGCCGCCAATGCATCGATAAAGCGATAGAGGAATGCCGGACCCGAGCCGGCCAGGGCCGTCACCAGATCGAACCGGTCCGCCGGCACCCATTCGACCAGCCCGAGCGGCGCCATCAGCGCGGCGACTGCCGCACGAATGGCCTCATCGGCCGAAACACTGTCCAGCGCCACCACGCCCTCACCCAGCGCAACCGGCAGGTTGGGCATCGCCCGCACGACCGCGCCGGCGGCAAAGCGCCGCGCAATCGCTGCTTCCTCCACCCCCGCCAGGATCGAGATCAGCAGCGGCACGCCGGACAGCCGCGCAGCATGGACCTGCGCTACCTCGTCAAGCTGTTGCGGCTTCATCGCCAGCATCAGCGCGTCGGGCAGCGGGCCATCGGGCGCTTCGCGTCGTTGGGCGACGCCGGCGGGCAGATCGCGATCCCCCCGGTTGATGACGGTCACGTCGCCGGGGCTAAGCGTGCCGTCGTCGATCCAGCGGCGCAGCATCGCCCCGCCCATCGCGCCGCAGCCGATCATCCACAGCCGCACGGCCGCCTCAGGCCTCGCCCTGCGTCTCGGTTAGCGCCGCCGCCAATGCCTCACGCGGCGTCTTGCCACCCCACAGCACGAACTGGAACACCGGGTAGAAGCGCTCGCATTCGTCGATCGCGGATTCGATCACCAGCTCGGCCTGCGCCAGCGACATCGTGCCGCCATCGCTGGTGTCGAGCATCGCGGCGTGGCGATAGAGCAGGATACCGCTCGCCGACCACAGCTCGAAATGGCCGACCCACAGCTGCTCATTGACCAGTCCGACCGCTTCATACATCGCCACGCGCCGGTCCTCGCTCACCCGGATGTCGGGGAAGCACAGGAATTGCAGCACGCCGTCGTCCTCGCGCCACAGCGCGCGCAGCTCATATTCGGTCCAGCTGCCCTTTACGTTGGCGACGATCTCGTCGTCATGGCGGGTGTGGGTCCAGCCATGCGCGGCATAATAGCTTTCCAGCATGTCGATCGGCGCGTCGTCCTCGCGCTCGTCATCCACTTCACGCAGCATGGCAGTCTATCCCGTCACTGGCCCCGGTTGAGGGGTGCCAATACCGTTGCAGTGCGGCAAGGGCGCACGCGCGCGCGGCCGCAACAAAATTGTGGACAAGCGCGGTGGCGCGGTCAGCCCTGGCCCGCTTCCAGCTTGTCGAGCCGGGCGCGCAGCGCATCGGCCTCATCGCGCGCGGCGGAGGCCATGGCCTTCACCGCCTCGAACTCGTCGCGGCTGACAAAGTCCAGCCCGCCGACCCATTCCTTCATCCGCTCGCGCATGCTCGCCTCGGCCTCGCGGCCCATGCCGGCAATGGTGCCGGCCGCGCCGTTCAACAGCTTGGCAAGATCGTCGAAAATGCGGTTTTCCGATTGCATGGCTTAATCCCAAAGCGTGTTCTTAAAGCGGTATCTGGGCACTGCCGGCGGTTGGCACAAGCGTTTCCGCATTCGGGTTCAGCACGTTGATCTTGTAGTTCAGGTTGCCCGCGAAGAGGATCCAGCCCAGATAGGGCAGCATCAGCAGCGCCGCGCCCCGCCGCACCCGCGCAAAGGCATAGGTTGCCGCCGCTGCCAGCACGAACATCAGCACGATCACCATCAGTGACCAGAACAGCAGGTGCGCGCCGAAAAACAGGGGCGTCCAGGCGAGGTTGACCACCAGCTGCGCGGCGAACAGCCCGATCGCCAGCCCGCGCCACGCCGATCCGCGCGCATTGAGCACCAGCGCGAGCGCCAGCCCCATCAGCACGTAGAGCGTGGTCCACGCGACCGGAAACAGCCAGTCAGGCGGCGTTTCGGCGGGCTTGATGAGCATCGCATACCAGCGATTGACCGAGCCGACCGGCACGCTGTTGGCGGCGGCAAAACCGAGCAACAGGATCGCCGGCACCGTCACCACCGCCCAGCGCAGAAAGGCCATGCGCAATTGCTGTCTGGATGCGATTTCGCTGACCAAGATCGATTTCCCCATCGGCACGACTCGTGCGCGCTTTTGCCGGGCTTAGTCGATTGCCGGGCGGTTGCAAAAGCAGGATTGTTTTGGAACGTCGCAAGACGCCGGAGCCTATGGTGGGGAGGAGTATCACCATCGCCCCGGGCGTCACGTTTCATCCCATCACTCTACGCCGCAAGTCGGCACGGGGCGGCGTCTTCATCGGCCAGATCGCGGTCGAGCAGCGCGCAAGGGCGATGTTCGTCGAGTGCCATGCAGTAACGCTGTTCCACCCGGCCAAGCGGGCGGAAACCCAGCTTCGCCAGTACCCGGCCGGACGCGGGATTGTCGACGAAATGGCCGGATTCGAGCCGCTTCAGCCCCATTGCGTGGCGGGCGATGCCCAGCATCGCCTGGCCGGCCTCGGTCGCATAGCCATGGCCCCAGGCGGATGGCGTCAGCCAATAGCCCAGCTCATGCCCGGTTTCGGTGCGGTGGATGCCAATGCCGCCGATCAGCGCGGGCGTTGCCCGGTCATGCGCCAGGATGAGCAGCGACACATCATCCCTGCCCGCCGGTCGGGTCAGCCAGTCGCGCGCGTGGGTTTCATAATAGGGCCAGGGCAGGCGCGCGAGGCGGAACGCCACTTCCGGATGCGCGATCGCCCGCGCCAGTGCGCGCGCGTCTTCAGGCCAGCCGGGGCGTAACGTCAACCGAGCGGTACGGGCGAACATTCACTCTCTCCTCATCGCCTTCATGCGCGGCACTCGCACGTCCGGATGACGGGGGAGCGACAGCGCGGTTGAGGGAGCGTGAAAAAAGGGAGCCTGGGCGACCCGGCTCCCTTATCTGGTTTGGTTTTCGCTGGAAAACCTCGGATCGCCCTGGTGGGCAACCCGGCTGGTTGCCCTATTTATTCCGCCGCAAGCGGCAGCGCGTCGGTAATCATGTCTACCGAACAGAAGGTGCGGCCCAGTTTGCCCGCGTGGAACGCGACGCGGCCGTCGACCAGCGCGAACAGGGTGTGATCCTTGCCGATGCCGACATTGCGGCCCGGATAGAATTTGGTGCCGCGCTGGCGCACGAGGATGTTGCCCGCGGTCACTTCCTGGCCACCGAACTTCTTCACGCCAAGACGACGACCGGCCGAATCACGACCGTTGCGCGACGAACCGCCTGCTTTCTTATGTGCCATTGTCTCTTACTCTCGCTCAGGCGCCGATGGCGGTGATCTTCAGGATGGTGTGCTGCTGGCGGTGGCCATTGCGGCGGCGGTAGTTGTGGCGACGGCGCTTCTTGAACACGATCACCTTCTCACCCTTGGCCTGGGCAATGATTTCGGCCGACACGGTCAGGCCGGCAACCGGCTTCAGCTCGGCACCATCGCCCGCGAGCAGGACATCGCCCAGCGTGATCGCTTCGCCAGCTTCCCCGGCGAGCTTTTCAACGACGATCTTGTCTCCGGCGGCGACGCGATATTGCTTGCCGCCTGTGCGCACGACTGCGAACATGGCCTTCATCACTTCCCAATAAAATTTGGGCGCCGGGGAATGCCCCAGCGCGGAAAGGCTGTCGCACTAGCGTGGGATGGTCGCCGCGTCAATGCCGAAAGCCCGGCAAATCGACCTTGGCGAATAAGAACTGCTCAGCGGGCCCTAAGTTGTAACGTGACGCCACGTCACGTTACGCCATCAGTGGCGATGTTCGGCGCGCAGTCGGTAACGCCCGTCCTGATAGCCGGTGAACAGCCCGTCGATCGCGGGGTGATCGACCGGTTCCTCGCTGTCATCCAGCACCAGATTTTGCTGGCTGACATAGGCGACATAGCTGCTTTCCGAATTTTCGGCGAGCAGGTGATAAAAGGGCTGGTCCTTGCGTGGGCGGATGTGCGCCGGGATCGACGCATACCATTCCTCGCTGTTGTTGAAGACCGGATCGACGTCGAAAATCACGCCGCGGAAATCGAAATGGCGGTGGCGCACCACGTCGCCAATGGCAAAGCTTGCATGCGCAATGCCGGGCATGACGGAAGGCTGCTGGTCGGGGGTGGGTGATGCGTGCGTGTGGGGTTGCGCCATATGTTCAATCTAGTGCCATTTTGCGGTTGCACAAGACGGGCGCTTGCGTGGGCTGGCCGATCGCGCTAGTGGCGCGCGCTCAATCGACGCCGCCCGCGCCCCGCGCCGGCACGCAGCCTCAACGCGGAGAGGTGCCAGAGTGGTCGATTGGGACGGTCTCGAAAACCGTTGTGCCTTTACGGGTACCGTGGGTTCGAATCCCACCCTCTCCGCCACCATCTGCAGTTGCCATCGATCGGCATGTGGCATGCCGAAGTAATAAAACGAAAAATTTTTGCCGATTTGGACTTTTTTACCCTTGGCGCCACATTGGCACTTGGTAATAAGTCGGCGTTCGCGTCGTTAGTCACGGCGCTTGGGCATCGGCTACCGCCCGATGTCGGGCGCCTTTTTTGCTGTCGGTATCCAGTTTCGTTCGGGAGGATTTATGGCGCTCGTTCAGGGTAAGCAGGCGGCCATGGCCGGCCGTGGTGGCCGTCGACTCACCACGCTGCTGCGGGGCACTACGGCGCTGACGGCCGCCGCGCTGGCGATGGTCGCAGTGCCTGCGGCGGCGCAGTCGGTTGCGGGGCCAGCCGGCAATGGCGGCGCAGGTGGCAACGCCTCTGGCGGCGGCGGGCAGACTAGCGATAGCTTTCCCGGCAGCCCCGGCAACTCCGACACCTTCCTCGGCGTGGGAGGCGGCGGCGGCGGTGCTGGCATCGTGGGCGGGAACGGTGGCACCACAAGCGTGATGACCGGCATGACGATCACCACAACGGGCACTGGCGGCACTGGCGGCAGAGGCACGGGCAGCGCGGGCGGCAATGGCGGCAACAGCACCACAGCGACCGGCAGTGGCGGCGGCGGCGGCGGCGGCGCGCATGGTTCCCTGGTAGCGGCGGTCGGCGGGGCCGGCGGCAATGGCGGCAATGGTGGCGCTACCTCGGGCAATGGCGGCGGCGGCGGCGCAGGTGGATATGGCGCCGTGTTCTCGACTGGAGGCACGCTCAATGTGCTGGCAGGATCGGTCTTGCGGGGCGGCGCGGGTGGCAACGGCGGCAACACGAATGGTGCGTTCGATGCAGCGGGCGTCGGCGGCAGCGGCGGCATCGGCCTAGCACTTATTCCCTCATTTATTCTTCCCTCATCGGGTCTCGCGCTGACGTTCAACGGCAGTGCAATCGGCGGTGCGGGTGGCCTCACTGGCACCATTCCTAACGGCAGCTTCAGGACAACGAACTTTGGCGGCGCGGGTGGCACGGGCTTGTCGTTTGCCGCGCCTATCGCTTCGGCAACGCCCAGCAGCTTTGTGCTTACCAATACGGCAACGGTCACGGGCGGCGCAGGTGGCCTTGCCGGCGGCCGTGGCGGCGATGGCCTGTTCGCAACAGGTACCGGCAATTTCACCGGCAGTAATGCCGGCGCGATTACCGGTGGTGCAGGCGGCCTCGGCACCGGGACGAGTGGCCAAGGCATTACGGGCGGTCGCGGTGGTGATGGCGTCAACCTAGCCGGCGGCAATCTGACGAACACTGGCACGATTTCGGGCGGGGCTGGCGGCAACGGCCCCGCCAATTTCTTCCGCACCGGTGGCTTGGGCGGTGACGGCGTCGTTGGTTCGGGCATCACGCTGACCAACAGCGGCACCATTTCGGGCGGTGCTGGCGGCAGCAACAGCGCTGGCACCTCTGCTCAGGGCAATGCGCTGAACTTCACCGGCGGCACGAACACGATCAACCAGATCGGCACGCTGAGCGGCATTGTAAATGTTGCATCGGGCGCGACCGTGCGTTTCAGCGGGATCACGGAAGAAACGCTGTCCAACGAGATTTTTGGCAGCGGGTCGATCATCAAGAGCGGTGCGGCACGCCTTACCCTTTCTGGCAGCAGCAGCTTATTCTTCGGCGGCACCACAATAGACACAAGCACACTGGCCTTTTCCAACAATGATGCCCTTGGCCGCGGTGGTGTTTCGTTCATCAACGGCTCGCTTGAAGCGATCGGCTCACGCACGATTGCAAACACGCTTAGCACGTCGGGCACGGTATCGATCTTCAACGGCGGCACCGGCACCACCTTGGCGCTTAACGGCGCCATGAGCGGAAACGGCAATGTGACCTTCCGCGGCACCGGCACGACGACGCTTGGCATCAGCTCGGCGCTCAGCACCACCGGATCAAGCGTGACGGTGGCTACCGGCAGCACACTCTCTCTCGGATCCGGGATCACTTTTTCGGCCGCGTCGATCAGCGTCCAGAATGGCGCCACGGTCAACATTACCGGCAACGGAACTTTGCGCGGCACCGGCAACACGATGAACGTGTCGGGCGCGATCAACATTGTCGGCGGGTCACTTGACGACGCCACCGCGATCAACCTGCTCACCGGCGGCGCCATCAACATCCAGGGCAACGGGCGCCTGCTCGCGCCGTCGATCACGCTTGCGGCGGGCACGGCGGTTACCTTGGGCGGGATCTTCGGTTCGGTCGAAGTTTACGGCAATGTCAGCGGGGCCGGCAGTTTTGTGTTCGGCGCGAGTGCGAATGCACTGATTGCGCGCGGCGGGACAAACGTGCTGGTGGGGCCCCCGCCGCAGGCCTCTGGTCCGCAGATCATCGCGGCCGGCATCGTTGCCGATTTCGCCGGCGACTTGCGCAATGTTGCTAGCGGCGGCCTGACGGTTTCCGGGGTGATCTCTGGCGCAGGGGCGCTCACCTTCACCGCAGGAACGGGCACCAACACGACGACCCTGACCGCCAACAATACGCATTCGGGCATGAAGACCATCAACAGCGGCCTGACGCTGCAGGTCGGCGCAGGCGGGACCAGTGGGTCGCTGGGCACTGGCAACGTCATCAACAACGGCGCGCTCTCGTTCAACCGCTCGGATTTGGTTACCGTTTCCAACGTGATTTCGGGGACCGGCAACCTTGTTCACGCCGGCACGGGCTCTACAGTTCTATCTGCCGCAAACACCTACACCGGCTCCACCAACATTAACGCCGGTACGCTGATTGCTGCCAATGCCAACGCGCTGGGTTCCAGTGCCAATGGCACCTTCGTGGCGAGCGGCGCAACGCTTGCCCTGCGTGGATCCGGTGGCACGCTGACCTTCGCTTCCGAGCCGCTGACTTTGGCGGGTACTGGTGTTGGCAATGGCGGTGCGCTGCGCAGCGACGCGGGCATCGGCGGTACGAACATTTGGCAGGGATCGATCGCGCTGGCCGGCGCTTCTAGGATCAATTCCGATGCCGGCGCACTGGTGCTGAACGGGCCGATCTCCAGTTCGAACATCGGCCTAACAATCGGCGGTGCGGGCAGCACAACGCTGAATGGTACCGTCGCGCTGTTGTCTGGAGGCCTGACCAAGGATGGGTCGGGAACGCTGACGATGACAGGCGCAAGCTTTTCCCAAGGGATCACGACTGTAAATGCCGGCACCCTTTCACTAACAACTACAGGCTCGTTGGCGGGCGGCGTCACCGTTTCGAACGTCGCAATATTCGACAACGCGGGCACTGTTACCGGACTGGTCACCAATTCTGGTACATTGACCTCGACGGGCGCCCTGAACGGGGGGCTTAGCAACTCCGCCTTCGCAAACATCAGCGGCACGCTCAACGGCACCGTCAGCACGACCGGCACGCTCACGCTCACTGGGGTTACGACGGGCATTGGCATTCTGTCGGTTGGCGGCACGTTCAACATGAGCGGCTTCTCGACGACGGTCGGCAGCCTTGAGGGCGGCGGCATGGTCTCGCTGGGTGGCGGCGTGCTGACCATCGGCACCAATGGGTTTTCGACCCTGTTTACGGGTGGCATCTCGGGCACGGGCGGCATCACCAAGGTCGGCAACGGGCTGCTGACGCTCTCGGGCATCAACACCTTGACCGGCCTCACCACCGTGAATGGCGGCATGCTGACGCTGTCGTCGAACGGCTTTCTGGGCGGCGCTGTGCAGAACAATGCCAGCTTCAGCAATGCCGGCAATGTCGCCGGGCTGGTCACCAACACCGCCACGCTCACATCGACCGGCCGGCTGAACGGCGGGCTGAACAACAGCGGCACTGCGACGCTTGCCGGCAATGTGCTGGGCACGGTCACCAATTCGGGCACGATCACGCTGACCGGCACCACCAACGGCATCGGCGCGTTCGTTCAAACCGGCGGCACGTTCAACCTCGGCGGCTTCTCGACCACGATCGGCAGCCTCTCGGGCAGCGGCGCCGTGGCACTCGGCGCGGCGACGCTGACGACCGGCGGCAACAACACGAGCACGACCTTTTCGGGCGTGATTTCCGGGAATGGCGGCCTGACCAAAGAGGGCACAGGCACATTCACTCTGTCGGGCGCCAACACTTATGCCGGGCTGACCACCGTCTCTTCGGGCACGCTGCGGATCACCAACGCGAATGCCCTGGGCGCGACCGCCTCGGGCACGATCGTCGCCAACGGTGCAACGCTTTCGCTCGTGACCGACGCGGCGGCGCAGCCGGGCTCGAATTTCACGTTCGCCAACGAGGCGCTGACCCTGTCCGGTGCCGGCGCGGGCGGCCTGGGCGCGCTGCGGTCCGACGCCGGATCGACGGGCGGGTTCAACAGCTGGGGTGGCGCCATCACACTTGCCGCCGATTCGCGGATCGCTTCGGACCAGGGCTCGCTGCGGCTCGGCGGGATTTCGGGCGCCGGCGCGACGCTGACCATCGGCGGAGCAGGCAATTTCACGATGCTAGGCGCGATCGCGCTGGGGAATGGCGGCTTCGTCAAGGACGGCGCCGGCTTGGCGAGCTTCCTCGGCACCAACACCTATACCGGCCTCACGACCGTCGCGGGCGGCAGCCTGAGCAATTTCGGCACCATCGCCGGCGATGTGCTGTCGCAAGCGCGGTTCTCGAACGCGGGCGGGAGCCTCAGCGGGATCGTCGCGGGCCGATTGACGGTCGCAACCGCCGGTACTGCCTTCAACAACCCTGGTGGGCGGATCGACGGCGGCGTCACGGTGCAGGCCGGGGGTAATTTCACCTCGACCGGCATCGTGAACAGCGGCCTGATCAATGCGGGCACATCCAGTATCGCGGGGCAGATGAACGGTGCTGTCACGAACAATGCCGGCACCATCACACTAACGGGTACCACCACCGGTATTGGCGCGGTGACGCAAGCGGCGGGCGCAGGGTTCAATCTTGCCGGTTTCAACACCAGCTTCGGCAGTCTGGCGGGCGCGGGCAATGTCATGCTCGGCGCAGCGACGCTCACGACCGGCGGCAACAACACCAGCACGACCTTTTCGGGCGTGATTTCGGGCAGCGGCGGGCTGACCAAGGCTGGTACGGGCACCTTCACCCTGTCGGGCGCGAACACTTATACCGGCCTCACTACGGTGACGGCGGGCACCCTGGTGCTGACCGGGTCGCTTGCCGGTGCGGTGCAGAACAATGCGACCTTCACCAATGCGGGCACAGTCGCCGGGCTGCTTACCAATGCCGGGACGCTGACCTCGACCGGCGCGCTGAATGGCGGGCTGAACAACAGCGGCATTGCAAACATTCAGAATGTGCTGTTGGGCGCGGTCACCAATTCGGGAACGATCACGCTCACCGGCAACCTGACGGGCATTGGTCTGCTTACCCAGGCCGATGCGGGCATTTTCGACTTTGCTGGCTTCAACGCGAGCATCGGCGGCTTCGCGGGCACCGGCCAGCTGCGCCTTGGCGCGGGCAACCTCACCGTCGGCGGCGACAACAGCTCATCGACTTTCGGCGCGGCGATCACTGGAACCGGCAGCCTGATCAAACAGGGCACCGGCACCTTTACGCTCAATGGCCCCAACACCTTTACTGGCGGCACAACGATTGGCGGCGGCACGCTGGCGTTCGGCGATGACGGTGCGCTGGGCACTGGCGGTGTTACGCTGTCGGGCGGCACGCTGGCGGCGATTGGCAACCGTACACTGGCCAACCTCATCAACGTCACCGCGCCCTCGACGATCGCCAATGGCGGCGCGGGGACGATCTTCACGATCAATCAGGCGATCGGCGGGACGGGCGACCTGAGCTTCACCGGCGTGGGCACCACGGTGCTGGCGGGCGGCGCAGGGATCACGGGCCTTGCCACTTTTGCGAACGGCCTCACGCTTAATATGGGCGCGAACAGCCTGTTATCGGCGCGCAGTTTCGATATTCAGGCCGGCGCCACGGTGAACCTCGGCGCCGGCGCGGCGCTGCTCGGCACCGGCAATACGATCAACATCGCGGGTGCGCTCAATATCAGCGCGGGCGGCACGATCGACGATGCGACCGCAGTCAATCTGCTGGCCGGCGGTTCGCTGACCTATGCCGGCGCGGGTCGCCTGCTGGCGCCTGCGATCAACCTCGCCGCTGGCACCACGGTAACGCGGGCCGGCGCGGGCAATCTTGATCTGTACGGCAACGTCACTGGCACGGGCAGCTTCGTGTTCGGCGCGGATGGCGCGACGCTGCGTGCCTGGGGTGGCACTGGCGTGGCACCGGGGCTGCTGGGGATTGGTGACCAGACCATCGCCGCCGGCCTTATCGCCAATGCGGCGGGCACAGTGCTCAACTCGACCACGGGCAATCTGACGATCGCGGGGCCAATCTCGGGCGCCGGTTCGCTGAACTTTGCAACCGATGGCGGCTCGATTGCCACCATCCTGACCGGCGCAAATACGCTGGCAGGTGCGATCACCGTTGCCTCAGGCACGCTCGTTGCTCAGAATGCCAATGCGATTGGCGCGGGCGGGGTGACCGTGGCGACTGGTGCGACGCTTTACTTCCAGGCGCCGGTGGTGCCCGGCGGCGTGGTGACGAACTTCGCCGGCGGCCCGCTCACGCTGACGGGCGCGGGCGTTGCCGGCCTTGGCGCGCTGCGCATCGATGCGGGTGATGCCGGGGGCTTTGCGAGCTATGCCGGTGCGCTCAATCTGGCGGGAGCCACGCTGATCGCCAATGAGCGCGGCGGTGCAGACCTGCTTGGCGCGATCGGCGGGGCCGGGCTGCTGACGCTCACCGACCGGAGCGGCGTTGGGCTGCAGCTTTCGAGCGTGATCGGCACTGGTGCCGGCGGCGTGACGATCGACAGCGCGGGCGGCAACATCTTCCTGAACGCCGCCAACACCTATTCCGGCCCGACGACGGTTGCGAATGGCACGCTGGTGATCACCGCGAACGGCGCGGTGGCGGGCGCGGTGCAGAACAACGCGACCTTCTTCAACCAGGGCATTGTCGCGGGCCTGACCACCAATGCCGGCACGCTGAATTCAACGGGTGTATTGGGTGGCGGCCTTGCCAACACCAACATCGCCAATGTCAGTGGCACGCTGACCGGCGCGGTGATCAATTCGGGCACCATCAACCTGACCGGCGCCACCAACGGCATGGGCGCAGTGACGCAAACGGCCGGTGCGTTCAACCTTGCCGGCTTCTCGACTGCGATCGGCAGCCTGGCGGGCGCGGGCACCGTAACGCTCGGCGCGGCAACGCTGACGACCGGCGGCAACGGCACGAGCACGACCTTTGCCGGCGTCATTTCGGGCACCGGCCAGCTGGTGAAGACCGGCACCGGTACGTTTACGCTGACGGGTGTGAACAGTTTCACCGGGATGACCACGGTTGCGGGCGGCACGCTGGCGCTTGGCGCCGGCGGTTCGCTCGCGGGTGCGGCGCAGGTGAATAACGGCGCGACCTTCACCAATGCCGGCACCATCGCCGGCCCGGTGACCAACGCCGGCACCTTCGCCTCGACGGGCGTGCTGAATGGTGGGTTCTCCAACAGCGGCACCGCGCGCATTGCCGGGCAGCTGAACGGCGTGCTGGTCGCAACTGGCGGCACGGTTACGCAGACCGGCGCTGTCACCGGCATCACCCAGGTCGGGCTCACCACGCCGGCGGTGTGGGATCTGGCCGGCTTTGCCACCACGATCGGCAGCCTGACCGGCAACGGCGCGGTGCGCCTGGGCACGGCCACGCTGACGACGGGTGGCGACGGCAGCAACACGCGGTTCGACGGCACGATCTCGGGCACCGGCGGGCTCACCAAGGCGGGGGCGGGCACGTTCGCGCTGGGCGGTGCGAACAGCTTTACCGGCCTCACCACCGTGTCGGCGGGCACGCTGCAGCTGCTGGCGGGCGCGAGCCTGGCCGGCGCGGTAACCAACGCTGCGACCTTCCAGAATGCAGGCACTGTCACGGGCCTGCTGACCAACAGCGGCACCGCGACCAACACCGGCACGCTGGCAGGCGGCGTCAACAACACGCGCACCTTCACCAGCACCGGGATCATCGGCACCGGCCTTACCAACAGTGGCACGGCAAGCCTGGCGGGGCAGATCAACGGCTTCCTCGTCAACAGCGGCGCGGTCACGCTGCTCGGCGGGCTGAACGTGGCGGGCGCGGTGACGCAGACCGCCACGGGCACGATCGACCTGGCCGGGTTCAACGCGATCTTCGGCAGCCTGGCAGGCGCCGGCGCGGTCCGGCTCGGCGCGGGCACGCTGCAGATCGGCGATGCGACCAGCACCAGCTTTGCCGGCGTGATTTCGGGCACCGGCGGCCTGATCAAGGTCGGCACCGGAACGCTGACGCTGACGGGCATCAACACCTATACCGGCGTCACCTTTGTCAATGCCGGCACGCTGACGCTCGGCGCGGCGGGGGCAGGGGGTAATGCCGCCATGGCGACGGCCATCGCCACTGCGCCGGTGATCGAAGTCGTAGCGCCGGCGGCAAAGCCCGACACGGGCACGTTGATGCGGCTTGACCGCTCGCAGGCGCAGATGGAGGCGATCAGCGGCACCGTTCGGCTCGACCCGAACGGCGCCAGCGTGGCGGGCGGGCCTGCAACCGGGGCACTGAGCGGCTTTGCCCGGCTCGATGGCGGGGCGGGGACGCCCACCGGCGGCCCGGCCAGTGTCACCTTTGGCGAGGCGGGGCCAAGCGTTGCAACGCGGACCGCGACCGCACCGATCGGCGGGACGGCCAATCTGGCGACGATCGCCGTGGCCGCACCGACACCCTTCGCGCCGCCGCCGTCCAACGCGGTCATCGCGGGGCTGGTGCAGGTCGGCAATGGCGGCACCTTCAACAATTTCGGCACGGTGGGCGGTGGCCTGATCGTGCTGGCGGGCGGCACGGCGAACAGCGCGGGCGTGATCAACGGCGGCGCCAACAATGCCGGCACGCTGGTTTCGACCAACGAGCTGAACGGCGGCCTTACCAACAGCGGCACCGCGCGCATTGCCGGGCAGTTGCTGGGCGATGTCGCCAATTCGGGCAGCATCACGCTCACCGGCATCACCACCGGCATCGGCAATTTCAACCAGACGGCAACGGGCACACTGTCGCTGGGCGGCTTTGCCACCACCATCGCCACGATTTCGGGCCTCGGCCGGATTGATCTGGGCGCCGGGCGGCTCACCACTGGCGTGAACGGCGTCAACACGCTGTTCGGCGGCACCATCACCGGCGCCGGCGGGCTGACCAAGATCGGCACCGGCGGACTGGTGCTGACCGGCGACAACAGCTTCACCGGCGGCACCACCATTTCGGCGGGCACGCTGCAACTGGGCAATGGCGGCACCACCGGTTCGGTGGTTGGCGCGATCGTCAATAACGGCATGCTGGTGATCAACCGGTCGAACCTGCTCCAGCTCGACGGCGTTATCTCGGGCACCGGCATGCTGGTTCAGGCTGGCACCGGCACCACCGTGCTGACCGGCGCGAACAGCTATACCGGCGGGACGCTGATTTCGGCCGGGCGCCTGGTTGGCAACGCGGTGTCACTGCAGGGCGCGATCCAGAACAATGCGGCGCTTGAGTTCAACCAGGCGGCGGCCGGCGTGTTTGCGGGCCGCATCGCCGGCGCGGGCACGCTGGACAAGACCGGCGCCGGACTGCTTGAACTCACCGGCGACAATTCCGGCCTGACCGGGGCAACGGCGGTGCGCGGCGGCGAGCTGCGCGTCACCGGCCTGCTCTCGCGTTCGGTAGTGACGGTGCTGAACGGCGGTACGCTGTCGGGCAATAACGTCATTGGCGGGCTGGTCGTGCAGAATGGCGCGACCGTGTCGCCGGGCGTGAACGGCATCGGCAATCTGGGCGTGGCTGGCAACATCGTGTTCCAGCCGGGGTCGACCCTGGCCTCGCAGGTGACGCCGACCGGCGTGGACCAGCTGCTGGCGACCGGCACGGCGTCGCTGGCAGGCACCCTGGCGATCACTGGCCCGACGACTGGCTATCGCTTCGGCAGCGTCTTCACGCTGCTTCAGGCCGATGGCGGGCGGACTGGCACGTTCGGCACGGTCACGGGTCTGGGCAACTTCAGCGCCGCTTATCGCGCGGAAGTGCTCTATACCGCCAATCAGGTGCAGCTGCGCTTCAACCCCAACCTGATCGGCGCGCTGGTTGCCGGCCAGGCATTGACTGTGAACCAGGCCAGCACTGCCGCGCGGATCGATGAAGCGGTGCGCGCGGGCTATGATCCGACGCCGCTGACCGCGCTTTACAATCTGGGCGCGGCGGGCGCGCCGGCTGGCCTCGATCAGCTGTCGGGTGAGGCGCGGGCAACCGGGCTGCGGCTGGCGCTCGATGACGACCGGATGGTGCGTGAGGCGGTGACCAACCATCTCGCCGCCCGGCGTGCGCGCGACCCCGATCGGCGCGGCGGCGTGTGGGGTCAGGTGGTCGGCGCCTGGGGCTTTGTCGGCGCGGATGGCAATGCTGCCCGCACCAGCACCACCTTGAACGGGTTCGTCGCCGGTCTCGACCGGGGCGATGGCGATGGCAGCTTCGGCTGGCGGGCCGGCGTGTTCGGCTTCTATCTGCGCAACCAGTTTGCGATTGCCGCGCGCAACTCGACCGGCGCGGTCGATCGCACCGGTGCCGGCCTGTATGCCGAAGTGGAAAGCGGCCGCCTCGCGGTGCGCACCATGGTCAGCTATGCCGGGCTGGAACTGGAGACCAACCGCCGCCCGGCCTTTGCGGGCTTTGCCGATGCAACGCGCGGCCATGGCTATGGCGAGGCGGTGTCGGCGCTGGGCGAGATCGCCTGGAGCACGACGCTGTCCGGCTGGTCGCTCAGCCCGTTCCTGCAGGCAACGGCGATCAACGCAGTGCTCGACGCCGGGGTGGAAACCGGCGGCCCCGCCGCGCTGCGCTTTGCCCGCGCCCGCGCGACGACCGGCACGGCGATGCTCGGCCTGCGGTTCGAACGGTCAAGCGGCGCGTTCAGCCTGTCGGGCCTGATGGGCGCGCGCACTAGATTCGCCGATCGCACCGCCGGTGCCGGCATGGCGCTGGCTGCGGCCCCGACCGCCGGCTTCGACGTGTTCGCGCCGCAGATCGACCGCGTTGCCGGCAATCTGCAGGTGAGCGCGGGCTATGCGGTTTCCGCCAATGCCAGTGTCTCGCTGGGCTATTCGGGCCTGCTCTCCAGCCGCGAAGGCACCCACGCTGCCCGCGCGAGTTTCGACTTCCGGTTCTGACGGCCTAACGCGCGCATTAAACCAGGGCCCTTCCTCTCCGGAGGAAGGGTCCGTTGCGGTTGCTGGCAGCCCTTGATCGCGGTCAAGGCGAATCGCCAGGCGTGGCGCTTCAGTGGACCCTCGACGAGGAGGGTTCCATGACTGCCATCACACTCAACGCCCCGAGCGCCGCCATGCCAACCGCCGCTACGCTCAAGGATCGCGTCGCGCATGAAACGATCCTGAGCCCGCGCTTCTACACCACCGATTTTGCCGCGCTCGACGCGCTCGACGTGTCGCCGGTATGGGCGGAATGGGACGGCCTGATGCGCGAAATGGAGGCCGACCCCAACCGCACCCATTTCAAGCGGCGCGAGAGCTTTGCCGGCATTGTCGAGGCATTGCCGCCCGAAGTACGCGGTGATTTCGTCGACTTCATGGTGTCGTCGATGACGTCCGAGTTCTCGGGCTGCGTGCTCTATGCCGAAATCGCGCGGCGTACCAAAAACCCTGAAATCAAGCGGCTGATGAAACTGCTCGCACGTGACGAAAGCCGCCATGCCGGCTTCATCAACGACAGTCTGAAGGACGCCGGCATCATCATCGAGCTGAACTATCTCACCAAAGTGAAGAAGAACCATTATTTCAGCCCGAAATTCATCTTCTACGGCACCTATCTTTCCGAAAAGATCGGCTATGCCCGCTACATCACCATTTGTCGCCATTTGCAGGCGCACCCGGACCGGCGCTTCCACCCGCTGTTCGACCGGTTCGAGGAATGGTGCAACGACGAATATCGCCATGGCGAGGCCATCGCGCTGCTGCTGCGCGCTGACCCCAAATTGCTGAGCGGATTCAACCGGCTGTGGATCCGCTTCTTCCTGATCTCGGTCTACGCCACCATGTATTGCCGCGATCATACCCGGCCTGCGCTGCACCGCGCGCTGGGGCTGGACACCCGTGACTATGACTATCGCGTGTTCGCGACCACCAGCGAGATCAGCCGACAGGTGTTCCCGTTCGTGCTCGATATCGACGCGCCGCGTTTCCGCCTGGCGATGGAGGCGATGCGCCAGGCCTCGGCCGCGCTCGACAAGGCGCGTGCGCGCAAAGGGATCGGCGGATGGCTGGCGCGCTGGGGCGCGACGGCGGCAGCCGGTGCCGCCTTCCTGCGCATGTTCATGGTGCCGACACGCGAGAATCCTCTGCCGGAAAAGGTGCGGATGGCGCAGCGCTGGTGATTAGGGCGTGCCGGCTTCCGGCAACAGGCGCGTCAGGTCGATCGGCCGGTCGCGGCGGCGCAGTTCGACGGTCACGCGCGGGGCATCCCCAGCCGGAGCGGTGCCGATGGCGTTGCCTTGCGCCAAGATGTCGCCGGGGCGGACGGTGGTGGCGCCAAGGCCAGACATCAGGCTGCTCCAGCCGCCGCCATGGTCGAGGATGACGACCACCTGATAGCTGCGGAACGGCCCGGCGAACAGCACCCGGCCGGCCGCCGGCGCCACCACCCGCGCGCCCGGCGCCACTTCCAGACTCAACCCGCGCGAGCGCACCCCGGCGTCGGACACTTCGCCCAGACCCGTAACCAGCGTGCCGGCGGCGGGCAGGCGATAGGGTGTGCCGTCGATCAGGCCCGGGCGCAGCGCCCCGGGCGCGCTGTTGCCGGGCGGGCGCGGCAGCGGGCCGGGGAGCGCAGCGAGCGTTTCCTGCGTGCCGGCAGCGCTGCTCGCCTGGTCCATTGCCTCGATCAGGTCTCGCGCGCGCTCGCCCAGCGCGATTGCCCGGTCGGATTCGATCAGCGCGTCGCGGCCCAGGCTGCGCGATTTCATGCGGTGTTCGGCTTCAAGCCTGGCGAGTGTCAGCCGTTCGAGGTCGAGCGTGTCGCGCCCCTCGGCCAGCGTCGTGACCGCCAACGCCGCGCCGCTTTCCAACCGCCGGGTATGCGCCAGTTCGGCGCGCAGCGTCGCGGTGCGGGCGCGCACGCCGGGCGCGACATTGGCGAGCACCGCGCGGACATGCACCAGATCGGCCACCTTGCCGGGCTGGACCAGGCTGACCGCTGCCGGCCGCCGTGCGAGCGATTGCAACGCTGCCACCAGCCGCACGATCGGCCCCTGTTGACCGGCCAGCGCGCCGCGCTGCTCGTCGAGCTGGCGGCGGATGAGCGCGATGCGGGTCTCGGCGACGACAATATCGGCTTCGGCTGCCCGCACGCGCGCAGCGAGTGCGGCTTCGCGGGTGGCGGCGCGCTTGGCCTCGTCACGTTCGGCATCGGCAGCGGCGGAAAGCTGACTGGCCCGCGCCTGCGCCTCGGCCGATTGCCGCTTGGCCAGTGCCAGCCGGTCTGCATTGTCTGCCGCAAGCGCACCCCCCGCGGCAAGCGCAACGCCCGCCGCCATCAGCCCGATCATCGCCAGCATCACGCGCATGCGCTCATCCTTCGCGGTGATAGGGGTGATTGGCAAGGATGCTCGTCGCCCGGTACAGCTGTTCGGCCAGCATTGCGCGGGCCAGCAGATGCGGCCAGGTCGCGCGCCCGAACGACAGCAGCAGGTCAGCGCAGGCACGCTCGTCCGCGCTGAACCCGTCCGCCGCGCCGATCATGAAACGCGCCTCGCGCACGCCATCGTCGCGCCAGCGGCCCAGTTGCTCGGCAAGGGCCATGGAGGAGAGCAGCACGCCGGTTTCGTCGAGCATGACGATTCGCGTCTGCCCCTCGATCGGCGGGGCGCGGCCGCCGCTGTCCGGCAATTCGGTGATCCGCGCGCGCGTGCCCAGCCGCTTCAGATACCGATCGACCAGCTCCGCTTCGGCCGAGCGGCCGATGCGCCCGCGCGCCACGATATGCAGCAGCAATGCGCGGTCGCCGGATCAGTTCTCGATCGGCTGCGGGCCGTCGCCAAACGCCCACATCCGTTCCAGATTGTAGAAGCTGCGCACTTCGGGGCGGAACAGGTGGACGATCACGTCGCCGGCGTCGATCAGCACCCAGTCGGCAGCGGGCAGACCCTCCACGCGAACCGGCCGGCCGAATTCGGCCTTGATCTTCTCGGTTAGCTTCGACGCCATCGATGCGACCTGGCGGGTCGAGCGGCCACTGGCGATCACCATGTGATCGGCGATGCTCGATTTGCCCGCGAGCGGGATCGACACGGTCTCGACCGCCTGGTCATCGTCGAGCGACGCCAGCACGAGCCGATGCAGCGCCTCGATGCTGTCGGCATCGGGCGATCGATAAGCGGATACGGATGCGGCCAAGAGAGCTCCAATAGCTATAAGGGGGAGATTTCCCCGGGGTTTGCGGGAGTGTCGAGAAAATGGCGCTGCCATGCGGGATCGGCCAATCTGAGCCGTGTCGCGGATGTATCATCAGGGCGAAAGCGCAACTGCACGAGCGCCGGCAGACTCCAACTCGTCCAATCCTGTGCCTGGTATGCGGGGTGGACGAAGCGCCGCAACCA
>FRDC01000615.1_pt1 | contig 20433 bp, 14 predicted proteins | sample 1106171 | NCBI WGS metagenome assembly FRDC01 (sample SAMEA3930566, study PRJEB13176) | freshwater metagenome | biome: Drinking water system; feature: drinking water; material: water | place: Singapore | collected 2014-12-20 | reverse complement strand
GGCCGAGCAGATAATTGTTGGTGACGTAATTCCAAATGAGATCGCGCCCGCGTAGCAGGTTGAAGGTCGCGGCCATATAGCGCCCGTCGAGATAGCCATCGGGCGACAATTGCTCGATCAACCGCAGCTGATCGTCATCGACGAAATTGAGCAATTCGCCCGCGCGCGAGAAATCGACCTGCGCGGTGAAGAAGGTCGCGCTGCGCACCTTGTCGGCCTGCCCGCGCGCGGCGAGCACCGCGAGCGTCGCGGCGAGCGTCGTCCCGGCGACGCAATAGCCGATCGCATGCACCGATTCGACCCCGAGCAGTTCACGCACGCTATCGATCGCGTCGATCTGCCCGCCCTCGACATAATCGTCCCAGGTCACGCCTTTCATCGTCGCATCGGCCGAGCGCCACGAGGCGACGAACACGGTGATCCCCTGATCGACCGCCCATTTGATGAAGCTCTTCTCGGGCGTCAGATCGAGGATGTAATAACGGTTGATCCACGGCGGGAAGATGATGAGCGGCGTCGCCAGCACGCGCTCGGTGGTCGGCGTATATTGGATCAGCTCATAGAGCGGCGTGCGCTTGACCACCTTGCCCGGGGTCGTCGCCAGCGTGCGGCCGATTTCGAACGCGCCGGGGTCGGTATGCGTCAACTGGCCCTTGGCGATGTCGTTCAACATGTTCTTGAGGCCGGTGAGCAGATTCTCGCCCCCCGTCTCGAGCGTCTTCTCGATCACCAGCGGGTTGGTCGCGGGAAAATTGGAAGGGCTCATCGCCTCGACGATGTTGCGCATCGCGAAGCGCAATTGCTCGCGCTGTTTCTCGTCGATCCCCTCGATCTGATCGACATTGGCGAGCATATGGTCGCTGATCAGCAAATAGCTCTGGCGAATCCAGTCGAACACCGGATTGTCGCGCCATTGCGGCGCCTTGAAGCGCTTGTCGCGCGCATGCTCGGGCTTTTCCTCGGCGGGCTCGGCGAGATCGGGGACGACGAGCCGCTGCCACAGCCGCATCGATTCGGTCCAGAAATCGCGCGCGCGCGCGATCGTCTGCGGGTCGGTGAAGCCGGGGATGATCGGCAGCGCGGGATTGTCTTCCAGCGTCTTGAGCCCGGCTTCGAGCATCATCTGCTGCGCGCGGCCCATCACCCAGGTCCAATGCTGCATGTCTTCCAGGCTGGGGAGCGGCGGTAGCGGCGGCGTCTCGGGGGTATCGGCCATGGGCGAGTCTGGGCTCCGGGTGGTTCGAACGCCCGCCTTAGCCGATCCCCGGAACCGCGTCATCGTCGCTCACCGTGGCAGGGCCGGCGCCCGTCGCGATCACGCCGGCCGCAGCGCGCCCGCGAACGCCTTGCCATAGCCGGCGACGATCTCGCCAATGGACTGGGGCTCGGCCCAGGCCGGCACCAAATCGCCATCGCCGTTGATCAAATCCCGCGCGCCCACCCAAGTGGTCACCGCGCCCGAAAAATAGGTCGCGAGCGTGCCCTGGCCGGGGCGAAACAGTCCCTCGGCCATGCCGATCAACAGGATTTTGGCCGCGATGGCGGGCTCCATGGCGCGATCGGGATCGTCGTAGAGTTGGCTGCCCATGCCAAGACGAGCGCCCATTTTCTTGTAATTGGCCGCGAAAGTCAGCTGGACATAGCCGCGCCCGAAATAGGATTTTCCGTTCCGCGCGGGCGCCGCATAGTTGGAGCGCCCCTTTTGCTTGCAATAGGCGGTGACGATGCGAATCGCTTGTTCGTCCGATGCCGCGTTCCCCTCGCGAACCGGAAGCATCCGCGCGCCGGTTTCGTGCCAAGCGGTGGCCAAGGCATAAGCGAGCCCGTCACGGTCGTCAAAATTCTTCAAACCTTCCCAAGCATCGAAAATCGCTTCGAAACCCTCTTTGCGGCTGGGATTCAAAAGCCTGCCATGAAGCTTGCTCGATGGGAAGTTTCCATAGAAATGGTCGCGATCTATTGCTTGCGCCATCGCATCTTCTCCCCGACTCCGCCCCGTCAAGACTTGAACGTAACGATATTCTAGAACCTGTCTAGTCGCGGTTGGACAGCGGGAGAGGCGAAGGATAGGATCGGCGACGATGTCCGACGAATTCTACCGCATCCGCCGATTGCCGCCCTATGTGATCGCCGAAGTGAACGCGATGCGCGCCGCGGCGCGCGCGGCCGGCGAGGACATCATCGATCTCGGCATGGGCAATCCCGATCTGCCGCCGCCGCCGCATGTGATCGAAAAGCTCGCCGAGGTCGCCGCCAAGCCCGACGCGCATGGCTATTCGGCGTCGAAGGGGATTCCGGGGCTGCGCCGCGCGCAAGCGGGCTATTACGCGCGCCGCTTCGGGGTCGAGCTCGATCCCGAGCGCGAAGTGGTGGTCACGCTGGGATCGAAGGAAGGCCTCGCCAATCTGGCGCAGGCGATCACCGCGCCGGGCGACGTGGTGCTCGCGCCCAACCCCAGCTATCCGATCCACACCTTCGGCTTCATCATCGCCGGCGCCACGATCCGCAGCGTGCCCACCACCCCCGACGAACGCTATTTCGAAGCGCTCGAACGCGCGATCGCCTTCACCGTGCCCAAGCCGAGCGTGCTGGTGATGGGCTATCCGTCGAACCCCACCGCCGAGACGGTCGACCTCGGCTTCTACGAGCGCGTCGTCGCCTTCGCGCGCGCGCACAAGCTTTGGGTGCTGTCTGACCTCGCTTATGCCGAAATCTATTTCGACGGCCGCCCCACCCCCTCGATCCTGCAAGTGCCGGGCGCGAAGGAGGTGGCGGTCGAGTTCACCTCCATGTCCAAAACCTATTCGATGGCGGGGTGGCGGATCGGCTTCGCGGTGGGCAATCCCACGCTGATCGCCGCGCTCACGCGGGTGAAAAGCTATCTCGATTACGGCGCCTTCACCCCCATTCAGGCGGCGGCGGTCGCGGCGATCAACGGGCCGCAGGACATCGTCGAGCAGAACCGCGCGCTCTATCACCACCGCCGCGACGTGCTGGTCGAGGCGTTCGGGCGCGCGGGGTGGGAGATTCCGCCGCCCGCCGCCTCGATGTTCGCCTGGGCGCCGCTGCCGCCCGCGCTCGCGCATCTGGGGAGCCTGGAGTTCGCCAAGCAATTGCTCACCCATGCCAAGGTCGCGGTGGCGCCGGGCGTCGGCTATGGCGAGAATGGCGAGGGCTATGTGCGCATCGCGCTCGTCGAGAATGAGCAGCGCCTGCGCCAGGCGGCGCGCAACGTGCGGCGCTATCTGGCGAGCATGGGGGTGAACGCCTCCGCGCAAGCGCGCTGATGTTCCTGTTTCGCGGGATCGAAAGCCATCCGCGCTCCTTCGCCAAGGCCGTCAGCTGGCGGGCATTGGGCAGCATCGACACGTTCGTGCTCGGGCTGATCTTCTCGGGCAGCATGAAGACCGCGGGCGCGATCGCGGGGACCGAGGTGATCACGAAGATCTTCCTCTTCTACGGCCATGAGCGGCTTTGGGCGCTGATCCCCTGGGGGCACCGGCGCCCTCCGGCGCGCGAGCAATCGGGCGAAGGTTGACGCCAGGGGCCGCACGCGGGCATCGCGCGCGGCATGACCCGCCCTGGCTTTCGCTTCTCCACCCGCTTCAAGGTCCGCTATGCCGAGATCGACGGGCAGAAGATCGTCTTCAACTCGCGCTATCTGGAATATGCCGATTATGCGGTGAGCGGATTTTGGGAGTGGACCGGCATGGCCGCGCTCGGCCCCGAATGGACGGCGGCCGAGTTCAACGTGCGCCACACCGAGATCGATTACCTTAGGCCCTTCACTTATGGCGACGAGATCGAGGCGTTCGTGCGCATCGCGCGCGTCGGCGGCACGAGCCTGACGCAGCGGTTCGAGCTGTGCCATGCGCTGACGGGCGAACTCCACTGCGTGATCGAGATGGTGATCGTTCATGTCGATCTCGACGCGGGGCGGCCCAAGCCGATCGAGGGCGCGGTGCGCGCCGCGCTCGAACGGCTGGCGGCGGGCGAAGGACCGCTCGGCTAGCCCCTTTTCGTCGTCCCCGCGAAGGCCTGGACCCCTGCGGGCTGGCCTTGCTCATCGGGGCGCGACTGGTCCGTGGGACAAAGAATTACCGCCAGCCAGAATGGATTCCCGCTTTCGCGGGAATGACGAGGGGGGGTGGAAGGTTTGCGCGGCGATGCAGTTCCTGCGCGGGCTTCGACGGGCATTACGATGGATTTCGGATGCGGTCCGCGCCGCGTTCCCGCCCCCTCCCCGTCGTCCCCGCGAAGGCGGGGACCCATTCCGGCTGGCCTTGCTCAATGGGGCGCCGCCGGTTGCTAGGACAGAGAACCCCCGCCAGACCGAATGGATTCCCGCTTTCGCGGGATCGACGGGGATTGCGCTAGGCGCGCGCCGCTATTCCGCCGCCAGCGCGCTCGGCGCGTCCTTCGCCACATCCTCGGGCAGCGACCACAGAAGGTCGCTCTTTTTGAGCACGCGCCCGTCCCAGCCATGGACCTCGACGCCGCGAATCGGCCGGCGGTCGCGCGCGTCGACCAGCACCGGCATCGCCGGCACCCCCGTTTCCCAACGCTCGCCCCATTGGCGCAGCGCCACCATCGTCGGCAACAGCGCCTCGCCCTTGCCGGTCAGCCGATATTCGATCTTGCGGCGATCCTCGGGCAGCGCGACGCGCGCCAAAATGCCGTGCTCGACCAGGCGCGCGAGGCGATTCGCCAGAATGTTGCGCGCGATGCCGAGTTCGGACTGAAATTCCTCGAAATGATGCAGGCCGTTGAATGCCGCGCGCAGGATCAGGAACGACCAGCGCTCGCCCATCGCCTCGAGCGCGGCGGGCAGGCTGCACTCGCGCAACGGTTCGCGTAAAGGATGGCGCGATTTGCCCTCCATCATCCCTTCCTAAATCATTTCGCGTCAGATTATAAGCGCTGACACGCTATTCGGGTTGCAATCGGCAACCTAATGGGGTAGGTAGCATATTGCAACGTATTTTGCGCTTGCGAAGAGCCGCTCGGCGGGATTAGCGCGGCGCGAAAGGGATGAGAGGATCGAATGACGCGCTTCTTTACCGTGGCGGCCGCGGCCGCTGGCCTGATGATCGCCCCCGCCGCCTTCGCGCAAGCCGGGACCTATTATACCGCCGTGCCGGTCGCCGCCCCCGCCAAGGCCTCGGTCATCACCTCGGGCACCTTGTGGAAATGCGCCGGCCCCGCCTGCAGCGCGCCCAAGAGCACGCAGCATGACGCGATCATGTGCCAGCTGGTGGTGCAGCGCGTCGGCGCGCTCAAGTCGTTCAGCGTGAACGGCCAGCCGTTCAACGCGGCCGAACTCGCCGAGTGCAATTCGCGCGCGGGCTGAGCCGCTGGCGTAAAGCGGGCAAGAACGGGGCGCGGCCGCGGCGGCGCCCCTTTTCATGTTGCAAAGCGGCACGGCGCGCCCCCAAATAACGCCCGTGCTGCGCCAATATGAACTGGTCGATCGGGTCCTGAGCTATGACCCGCAAGCCGATGAGGCGATGCTCAACCGCGCCTATGTGTTTTCGCTCCAGGCGCATGGATCGCAAAAGCGCGCGAGCGGCGATCCCTATTTCAGCCACCCGGTCGAGGTGGCGGGCATCCTCACCGATCTGAAGCTCGACGACGAAACGATCGCGACCGCGATCCTCCACGATACGATCGAGGACACGGTCGCCACCCCCGACGAGATCCACCGCCTGTTCGGCGCCAATGTCGCGCGGCTGGTCGATGGGGTGACCAAACTCTCGAAGATCGAGGCGCAGACCGAAAGCGAGCGCGCGGCCGAAAATCTGCGCAAATTCCTGCTCGCCATGTCGGACGATATTCGCGTGCTGCTGGTGAAGCTCGCCGACCGGCTGCACAATATGCGCACGCTCCATCACATCCCCAAGCCCGAGAAGCGGCGGCGGATCGCCAAGGAGACGATGGACATCTATGCCCCGCTCGCCGAGCGGATCGGCATGTATGAATTCATGCGCGAAATGCAGAGCCTGGCGTTTCGCGAGCTCGAGCCCGAGGCCTATGCCTCGATCAACCGCCGGCTCGAACTGCTCCACGCCGGCGACGAAGATCGCATCGCCAAGATTCGCGCCTCGCTCGAACAATTGCTCAAGCGCCACGGGGTCGAGGCGCATGTCTTCGGGCGCGAGAAACACCCCTATTCGATCTGGCGCAAGATGAACGAGCGCCACATCAGCTTCGAACAACTGAGCGACATCATGGCGTTCCGCGCGATCGTTCCCAATGAGGAGGATTGCTACCGCGCGCTCGGCCTCATCCACCGCCGCTGGCCGATGGTGCCGGGGCGGTTCAAGGATTATGTCTCCACCCCCAAGCGCAACGGCTATCGCTCGCTCCACACGAGCATCATGCACGCCGAAAATACCCGCGTCGAAATCCAGATCCGCACCGAGGCGATGCACGCCGAGGCCGAGCACGGCCTGGCCGCGCATTGGGCGTATAAGAGCGGCAAGGTCCGCCCCGACACGCAAGTGCGCTGGATCGCCGATCTCGTCGAAATCCTCGAGGCCGCCGAAAGCCCCGAAGAGCTGCTCGAACATACCAAGATGGCGATGTATGCCGATCGCATCTTCGCCTTCACCCCGCGAGGCGAACTGATCCAGCTGCCCAAGGGCGCGACCCCGATCGACTTCGCTTATGCGCTCCACACCGATTTGGGCGATCAAGCGGTGGGCGCGAAGATCAACGGCCGCGTCGTCCCCTTGCGCACCCATCTCGACAATGGCGACCAAGTGCAGATCCTGCGTTCCAAGGCGCAGCGGCCGCAGCCCGGCTGGCTCAATTTCGCGATCACCGGCAAGGCGCGCGCGGCGATCCGCCGCCATTTGCGGATCAAGGAACGTAGCGAGACCCAGGCGCTAGGGCGCAAGCTCTACGAAGCGATCACCAAGCAATTGCCGACCGCGCTCGCCGAGGGCGCGCTCGATGCCGCCGTCAAGCGGTTGAAGCTCGCCGACGAGGCCGCGCTGATGGAGGCGATCGCGCGCCGCCGCTTGACCGATTTCGAAGTGATGGAAGCGCTCATGCCCGGCAGCGCCGAGGGGCTGACGCGCGGCACCGACCAAGTCTCGCTCCCGGCGAACGTCGCGATCTCGATCAAGGGACTCACCCCCGGGGTGGCCTTCGATCTCGCCGAATGCTGCCACCCGGTGCCCGGCGACCGCATCGTCGGGCTGCGGCGGCCCAATGAAGGCATCGAGGTCCACCGCATCGATTGCCCGATGCTGATCGATTCGGACGATGCCGATTGGGTCGATCTCGCCTGGGGGGATCGCACCGAGGGGGCGGTCGCGCGGCTGTCGGTCGCGCTCAAGAACGAGCCCGGCGCCTTGGGCGTGGTGGCGACGATCATCGGAGCGCACAAGGCGAACATCATCAACATGCGGCTCGACAATCGCGACACCGGCTATCACACCAACATCTTCGACGTGGAGGTGCGCGACGTGGTGCATCTGACCCGGCTGATCGGCGCGCTGCGCGCCGCCGACGCGGTGAGCTTCGCCGAGCGGGGATAGGGCTCGCTTACGTGCGATGAGCTTGCCCCTTGAACCGGGGGCCGACTGCCAAGCATCGGCGGAAGAACGGCGGGACCCCGGCTCAAGGCCGGGGTGACGGCCATTGCCAATTCGGCGAGCCGGTCCCCCTCACGTCCGCGCGCCCGGCCGGTCGAGCAGCGCGCGGATGCGGGTGTTGAGATCGTGGCGGCGATAGGGCTTGCGCACCAGTTCGAAACTCCGCCCGCCCTCGTCGAGCGCCTCGTCCGAATAGCCGGTGGTGAGCAGGATCGGCAGCTTCGGGAAATCGCGCCGGATCTGATGCGCGAGCATCACCCCGTTCATCCCGCCCGGCATCAGGATATCGCTGAACACCAGCGCGAAATCCTGGTCGCGCGCGAGAATGTCGAGTGCGGCGCGCGCGTTGCTCGCATGCACCACGCTATAGCCCAAATCCTCGAGCAGCGCCTGGCCGAGCTGCGCGACCTCGCTCTGATCCTCGACCATCAGCACCCGCTCGACCGCGCGCGCGTGGCGCGTCGCCTGGGCGAGCCCCGCGCGATCGGGAATGCCGGTCGCGCGCGGGAAATAGAGCGTGAAACAGGCGCCGCCGTCGGGCTGGTTATGCACTTTCGCCAGCCCGTTCGACTGGCGCATGAAGCCATAGACCATCGCGAGCCCGAGCCCCGTACCCTTGCCCACGCCCTTGGTCGAGAAAAAGGGATCGAACACCTTGTCGATGATCTGGGGCGGAATGCCCGGGCCGCTGTCCCCAATCTCGACGACGACATATTCGCCGGGCTCGAGATTGGCCGGGCGACCGTCATGCCGGCGGATCACCTCGTTGCGCGTCTTGATCGTCACCGTCCCGCGCCCTTCGGTGGCATCGCGGGCGTTGTTCAGGATGTTGAGCAAGGCGAGTTCGGCCTGCACCGGATCGACCCGGCAGTTCCACAGCTCATCGGCCAGATCGCAGCGCAGCCGCAGCCCGTCGCCCAGCGTCCGCTCGATCACGGGGCGGAAATCATTGATCAGCGTGTTGAAATTGAGCAGCCGGTCGCGCAGCTCCTGCTTGCGCGCGAAGGCGAGCAATTGCTGGGTAAGCGTCGCGCCGCGATTGGCCGCGCTGGTGATCGCCTCGAGCGCGCGTTGCGCGGGGCGATCGGCGGCGTCGATCCGGCCTTCGAGCATATCGGCATAGCCGATGATCACTTGCAGCAGATTGTTGAAATCATGCGCGATGCCGCCCGTCAGATGCCCCACCGCCTCCATCTTCTGCGCTTGGTGGAGCGCTTCCTCGGCCTCGCGCCGGCGCGAAATATCGAGCTGGCTCGCGAAGAAATAGAGCAATTCGCCATCATTGTCATAGATGGGCGAGATGAACAACGCGTTCCAGAAAGTCGATCCGTTCTTGCGATAATTGAGCAGCTCGACCGAGACTTCCTCGCGCCGCGCGATCGCGTTGCGAATTTGGGTGACGACCTCGCGATCGGTTTCGGGGCCTTGCAGGAAGCGGCAATTGAGCCCAACGATTTCGGACTCGGCATAGCCACTCATATAAGTGAAGGCTTCGTTGCAGAAGATGATCGGATTGTCTGGCTGGTGCGGATCGGTGACGATCATCGGCATCCGCGTCGTGCTGACGGCGGCGAAGAAAATGTCCGACGGCGCCCGGTGCGGCGGCCGGGGGTCGCTGATCGGCGGCGAAGGGGAAAGCGGCGCGGAAAGCGAGTCGCCGCCGTCAGAGTCGTTTTGCATCGCGATGCAAACGCGGTGCCCCCCGCACGGTTCCGCGCGGCGGTGTGAAAAGCGGGCGAATTTCGGCGGTTAGCCGCTTAGGCTTAGCGCGTGGTGATGCGTTCGATCTCGCGCGCGACCATCGCCTCGACGATTTCGGGCAGGTTCGCATCGAGCCATTCGCGCAGCATCGGGCGCAGCAATTCGCGCACCAGCCCTTCGAGCGTGCCGTCGCTCTCGGGCTCGGGCTTCACCATCAGCCGCGCGAGATTGTCGAGCGCGCCGCGCGCGGCGGCGGCGGTGCGCGGCGAGGCGATCGCGGCGATTTCGGGCTCGGCGGGCGCGCTCGGCACGGCAGGCGCGGGGCGCGCGGTGGGGCGGGTGATCGGCATCGGCGCGGGCTCCGGCTCGGCAGGGCTATCGGCGAGCGGATCGCTCAGCTCGAGCACTTCGTCGCGCGCGGGTCGCGCGGGCGTCGCGCGCCGCCGGGGCGCATCGCCTTCCTCGGCGATGATCCGCTTGATCGACGAAAGAATATCTTCCATCGACGGTTCCGCGCTCAGATCCGCCATGCGCATGCCTCGCACAATCGATCGCCCCTAATCGATCACCGTTGAGGCTTTGTTCCTGACGCATCATTGGTGCGCGAGTCAATTGGGTTCGTGAGCACGGGGTCTAGGGGTTTTACCACGTCGCTCGTCTGCGCGGGCGTATTGGCGGTGCTGGTCGCGACCGGCTTGGGCGCGGGATCTTCGTCCCAATCGAAGATGCGATTGCGCACGCGCTTGTAATTGACCGTCGGGTCATAAAGCGCGCCGCCGTCCAGCCCCAGATCCTTCGCCTCGGCACGGCCCATCGCCGCGAGCACCGCGAAGCCCGCGACATAGGCATCGCGCCGCGCGGTGACGAGGGTGACTTGCGCGTTGAGCAATTCCTGCTCGGCGTTCAGCACCTCGATCACGGTGCGGTTGCCCACGCTATTCTCCGCGCGCACGCCTTCCAGGGCGAGCTTGTTGGCGCTCAGCGCTGCTTCGGCCGAGCGGATCACTTCGAGCGAGGCGCGGTACGAAGCGAAGGCCGATCGAGCTTGCGACACGATGCCGCGTTCGGACTCGGTCAACTGCTCATAGGCTTGGCTCTGGCGGGCCTGCGCCTGGCGGACGCGCGCCGCGGGGGCGCCGCCCTGATAGAGCGGCAGCGTGAGCCGCAGGCCAAACTGCGCGGTGCGATCGAATTGGGGGGGCGCCGGGTTGTTGCCAACTGCGCGAAGCGTGCCGAGGAAATTGGTGTAAGTGCCCTGCGCAAAGGCATCGATCGTCGGCTTCTTGGTCGCCCGCGCGGTCTTGATGTCATACCCGCTCGCCTCGAGTGCCTTGCGCGCCGCAAGCAGCGCGGGATTTTCCGCGAGCGCGATGCGGACGGCGGCATCGGGATCGCCGGGAAGATTGGGCAGCGGCGGCGGCGTGTCGAGCTCGCCCGGCGGCGTGCCGACCAGCCGCACGTAATTCTCACGGCTCGCGATCAGGCGCGATTCGGCCGTGCGCAATTGACTCTCCGCAAGCGCGAGCCGCGCTTCGGATTGGGCGACATCGGTGCGCGTCAGGTCGCCCACCTGAAACCGGTCCCGCGACGCCTGGAGATTGACATCGAGCACGCGGACATTCTGCTGATTGAGCTGGACCAACGCTGAATCGCGCACCACGTCCATATAAGCGGCAACGACCGCGGTGAACAAATCGGCCTCGGTGCCGCGCAGCGCCGCCCGGCCTCCCTCGACACGAACCTTGGCGGCCGCGATCCCATTTTTCACGGCACCGCCCGAATAGAGCGGATAGGTAAGGCTCGCCTGCGTCTGGCTGATCCGCGACGGCGCGGTGAAAGCGGTAATCGGCAGCACGACGTTTTCGCTATAGGTGCTCTGCAACTGAACGTTGGGCAAAGCGCTGGCGCGCTGGAGCGGCACATTCTCGTCGAGCGCGCGGACATTGGCGCGCTGCGCCTCGAGCGTGGGATTGGTGCGGTACGCGGCCTCGAGCGCCTCGCGCAGCGTTTCGGCCGAGGCCGGGGCGACCACCCCTGGCACCAGTGCGGCGGCGACCAGCAGCTTCGATTTCGACCGCATTCCGAACCGTTCCAACCCCGTCACACCGATGTCCTTAAGTCGTTCAAAAGCTGAAGGCCGGCGGTCGCGCGAACCCCGGCAAGGGCGCGGCTTCGATATCGGCGAAATCGGCGAGCCCGAACCCGCCCGGCGTGCGCCGCCCGACGCACAACCGCGAGACGCCGCGATCGTTGATGCCGGTGACGAGCCGCCCCTCGATTTCGAGCTGCTCGATCAGCGCCGGCGGCACTTGCTCGATCGCGCCATCGACGAAGATCAGATCATAAGGCGCGCCTGCCGCATGCCCCGCGGCGAGCGGTCCCGCGACCAGCGCCACCCCGCTCTCGGCGAGCGCCTCGGCGGCGAGCGCGTGGAGCGTCGGCGAGACTTCGAGCGCGGTCACGCGCGCGGCGAGCCGGGCGAGCACGGCGGCGGCATAGCCCCCGGCGGCGCCGACCACGAGTACGCGATCGCTGGCGCGCACCCGCGCCTCGGTGAGCAGGCGCCCGGTCGCGATCGGCGGATTGGCGATCCGCCCTTCGCCGAGCGGCAGCGCGGCATCGCTATAGGCGACCGCGGCGAGCGCCGCCGGCAGATAGCGTTCGCGCGGCACGATCGCCATCGCATCGACCACCGCCGCGTCGTTCACCGCATTGGGGCGCAACTGGCTCGCCACCATCGCCTGGCGCATCGTGGCGAAACGGCCTTGATCCAGCGTCATGTCCATCGGTCTCCCTTGGCATAGCTGTGTTATCTATGCAATACAGTAAATCATCTGAGCGCTTGTATCGGCTCCACCGCGCCGCGCCAAGCGGCGGCGGCGGGCGCAACGCGGTTGACACCGGGCGCCGGGCGCCGCATGGAGCCGCGCTCCGGCCCGATGGCGGAGTGGTGACGCAGAGGACTGCAAATCCTTGTACGCCGGTTCGATTCCGGCTCGGGCCTCCAGAACGACCCCGATCGATGTCGCGCTTGCCCGATCTGGGCGGGGGCTCGCCCGCGCCTCGGCCGGCGCGACACGGCGCGGATGCTGGAAAAGCGCGTCATCGCCGCACCGCGCGTGCTCGATCGCGCTCGGCTGGTTCACGAAACCGTAATCATTGTGCCATCGTAACGTTGCAATCCGGCAATAACGGCCCCCCAACGACCCCGAATCGACGGGGCGATGTTGGGGGATTACACCATGAACTGCTCGATCACGCGCGGGCGCGTGCGCGCCGGCGCGCGCGCGTTGTTGCTCGCCAGCGGCTGTTTCGCCGCGCTCACCGCGACCAATGCCCAGGCCCAGGCGCCGACCGGCGACGGCCCGCCCGCGCAAAAGCCGGCCGGCGACACCACCACGATCGAAACCGCGACCGGCGACGAAGTCGTCGTCTCGGGCACCCGCCCGATCCGCGAATCGCAGGACGCCGCGCTGCGGCTGCAAAAATCGTTCGACTCGCTCGTCAGCGTCGCCTCGTCCGACGCGGTCGGCCGCTTGCCCGACCAGAATATCGCCCAGGCCGCCGGCCGCCTGCCCGGCATCGCGGTGCAGCGCGACCAGGGCCAGGCGCGCTATCTTTCGATCCGCGGCGCGCCGCTCAACTGGACGACGGTCGCGTTCGACGGGATCAACGTCGTCAGCGCCGAAGGCCGCGACACCCGCTTCGACTCGATCCCCTCGGCGATCGCCGCGCAGATCGTGGTGCGCAAGGCGGTGACGCCCGACCTCACCGCCGAGACGATCGCCGGCCAGGTCGATATCCGCACCCGCTCGGCGCTCGATTATCGCGACGTCCACGCCGCCTTCCGCGCCGGCGGCGGCTATAACGATCTCGGCGGCGGCACCGAATTCGAAGGCACCGCCGTGCTCAGCAAGCGCTGGAACACCGGCATCGGCGACATCGGCGTGCTCGTGTCGGGCACTTATTATCAGCGCAAGATGGCGACCGACAATTTCGAAACCGATTGGGAAGAAGTGACGCAGGATCAGCGCCCCGCCCTGCCCGGCCAAGTCGGCCCGCGCTTCTGGGCGCGCGAGACCGAGAACAAGCTCTACCGGCTGAAGCGCGCCAATTACAGCAGCACCATCCGACTCGATTGGCAGCCCAATGACGATCATCGGCTGTTCGCCTATTCGATCTACACCGCTTTCACCGACGACGAGCTGCGCTGGAACGGGATTTACGATTTCGACGATCAGCAGAGCCGCGTCCCGACCTCGACCGCGCCTTGCCCCGCCGTGCCGACGCTCGCGCCCAACACCACCGGCTATGCCGATATTTGCGCGGGCAACACGCCCTATCTCGGCATCGTCAACGGCATCGACATCAACTATAACGCCTTGTCGCGCGAGTTCCTGCAATCGGTGCAGGTGAACACGATCGGCGGTGATCATGAATTCGGGCCCTGGGAAGTCAGCTGGCGCGGCAATTATACCCGCTCGGTCGACGATCGCTCGGCGCCGGCGCAAATCAACTACGAAAGCCCGGGCTTCGGCACTAACGGCGTCGGCGCGGTCAACCGGCCTTCGGTATTCTATGATCTGCGCAATCCCGAACAATCCTTCGTCCAGCTGTTCCGCACCAATCGCGCCGCCAATGGCGTGCTTTCGGCGGGCGCGCGGGTGACCCAGTTCGAGGATTTCCCGCTGCCGCTCACCCGCATCCGCGGGCTGCGCGCGCAGGACGACACCGATGCCTATACCGGCCGGCTGGTGCTCGCGCGCCGCACCGGCATTTTCGGCGACACCAAATTCACCGCCGGCTTCCAATATGATCAGCGCACCAAGCGCTCGGTCGAATCGCTGCTCGACGTGAACCCGGCGACGGTGATCAACGGCGTCAACGTGATCCAGGCGCAAGCGATCCCGACCGATATCAACGCGATTACCATTCCGCAGCCCTATCTCGGCCAATTGCCGCTCGGCTTCAACTTCCGCTATTTCTCGCAAACCGCGATCCGCAACCTGGTCGAACGCGCGGCGCGCAACGCGCCCTATGTGTTCCAGCAAGGCAATTTCTATCAGGTTAGCGAGGAAGTCTATTCGGGTTGGGCGATGGCGAACAGCAAGTTCGATTGGGGTAACATCGTCTATGGCGTGCGCGTCGAAGGGGTGAACAACACCGGCGTCGCCTTCGGCCAGAACCCGCGCGGCGGCGCGGCGGTGCTGACGACGGTCAGCAGCGGTTCGATCGCGGCCTATCCCAGCATCCACGCCAATTGGAACGTCACCGACGAGCATAAACTGCGGCTGTCGTTCAGCACCGGCGCGTCGCGCCCCGATTATCCGCTGCTTCGCCCGAACTTCACTTTCAACGACGCGAATATGACGATTTCGGGCGGCAACCCCTTCCTCCAGCCCGAGCGCGCGCGCGGTGTGGACTTTTATTGGGAATATTATCCCACGACCGGCGGCTTCGCCTCGCTCGGCGCTTTCTATCGCGACGTGAGCGGGGTGTTGTTCGGCTCGACCCGCCAATTCGGCTCGGACGTGCTCAACATCCCGGGCGTCGATCGTTCGCAATATCAGTTCAGCACCACCGTCAACGGCGGCGGCGGCTATATCTATGGCGTCGAAGCCTCGCTCGCGCTGCAAGTGGACGATGTCGACAAGTCGAACAGCTGGTTGGGCGGCTTCGGCATCCAGATGAACGGCGTGCTCAACCGCAGCCAGGCGACCACGCCCGACGGCCGCCGCGTGCGCCTGCCCGGCACCTCGGACTATGTGCTCAACGTCGGGCCTTATTACGAAAAATACGGCCTGTCGGTCCGCTTCCAATATCAATATCGCTCGGATTGGCTCGACGGCCTGGGCGACAATACCACCGGCGGCGACATTTATTGGGCGGCGGACGACGAAATCGACGTCTCGGCGCGCTATGCCGTCACCAAGAATTTCGAAGTCTATTTCGACGGCTCGAACCTGCTCAACGGCCCGGGCCGCCGCTATGCGGGCATCTCGGCGCGCACGATCGAGTTCGAGAAATTCGGCCGCCGCTTCGTCGGCGGGGTGCGGATCACCTTCAACTAAAAGCGTTCCCCCTGAGGGCAACTCGCCCGGCATGCCCCCGTGCATGCCGGGCTTTTCTTTGCCCGCGCGCGCGCTAGGCTCGCGCCTCATGATCCACGCCCGCCTGCTCCCGCTCGCCCTGCTGCTCGCCAGCCCCGCCGCCGCGCAATCGGGGGATAGCGAGGCGCAACGCTGGGCCGCCGCCGCCGAGGCGAGCAGCATCGTCCGTGACGATTGGGGCATCGCCCACGTCCGTGGCAAAAGCGACGCCGACGCGGTGTTCGCGATGATCTATGCCCAGGCCGAGGATGATTTCCCGCGCATCGAGCGCAACTATCTCGTCGCGCTCGGCCGGCTGGCGGAGGCCGAAGGCGAGGCGGCGCTGTGGCAAGATCTGCGCCAGCGGCTGTTCCGCGACGAAGGCGACTTGCGCCGCGCTTATGGCGACAGCCCCGCCTGGCTGCAGCGGCTGATGATGGCCTGGGCCGATGGGCTGAACTTCTACCTCGCGCGCCACCCGCAAGTCACCCCGCGCGCGATCAAGCATTTCGAACCCTGGATGGCGCTCGCCTTCAGCGAGGGCAGCATCGGCGGCGACATCGAGCGTGTGCCGCTCGACGCGCTCCAGGCCTTCTACACCGGCGAACAAATCGCCTTCGTCCCGCCCCAACTCGCCGAGCCCAAGGGATCGAACGGCATCGCGATCGCCCCGCGCCTGACCAAGGACGGGCAGGCGCTGCTGCTCATCAACCCGCACACGAGCTTCTATTTCCGCGCCGAACAACAAGTGTCGAGCGACGCCGGGCTCAATGCCTATGGCGCGGCGACCTGGGGGCAGTTCTTCATCTATCAGGGGTTCAACGAGCGGCTAGGGTGGATGCACACGTCGAGCGGGGTCGACAATGTCGATCTCTTCGCCGAACGCGTCAGCCGCGAACGCGGACGGCTGACCTATGTCTATGGCCGCGAACGCCGTCCGCTGCGCACGCGCGCGATCAGGGTGAAAGTGAAGACCCCCGCCGGCATGGTCGAGCGGCGCTTCACCGGCTATTTCACCCACCACGGCCCGATCGTCGCGCGCGAGGGCGATCGCTGGATCGCCGCCGCGCTGATGAACCGCCCGATCGCGGCGCTCGAGCAAAGCTTCCTGCGCACCAAGGCGAGCGATCTCGCCGATTTCACCACCATTGCCGAGCGCCGCGCGAACAGCAGCAACAACACGATCATCGCCACCGCCAAGGGCGAGATCGCGCTGCTCGTGCCGCAATTCATGCCCAAGCGCGACGATCGCTTCGATTATCGCGGCGTCGTCGACGGCAGCGACCCGGCGACCGACTGGCAAGGCCTGCACGGCCTCGCCGAGCTGCCGCGCCTGATCGATCCGCCGAGCGGCTGGGTGGTCAACACCAACAACGCGCCCTGGACCGGCGCGGGCGCGGGCAGTTTGAACGCGAGCGCCTATCCACGCTATTTCGACACGGTGGGCGAGAACGCGCGCGCCGAACATGCGCTCGCGCTGCTCGGCAAGGAGCGCGACTGGACGATCGAAACGCTCCGCGCCGCCGCTTATGATCCCGCGCTCCCCGCCTTCGATCGCCTGTTGCCGCCGCTGATCGCGGCTTGGCGCGCGCTCCCCGCCGCCGATCCGCGCCGCGCCGCGCTCGCCGAACCGATGGCGCTGCTGGAAGGCTGGGACCGGCGCTGGGGGACCGAGTCGGTGCCGACGACGCTCGCGGTGCATTGGGGCGAGGCGCTCGCCGCGCGGGTGCCGGCGGCGGGGGACGAGAAGAGCTTCAGCCTCACCCATCTCGATCGGATGGCCGCCGCGCCCGCCGAGGCCCAGTTCGCCGCGCTGGAGAACGCGCTCGCGACGCTGCGGGCCAAGGCGGGCGATTGGCGGGTGGCCTGGGGCAAGCTCAACCGCTTCCAGCGCCCCGCGCCGGGCGGCGGCTTCGATCCGGCGGCGGCGAGCGTGCCGGTCGGCTTCACCTCGGCGATCTGGGGCTCGCTCGCGAGCTTCGGCACCGTCTCACCAGCGGGCAGCGGCCAGCGCTTCGGCGTGCTCGGCAATAGTTTCGTGAGCGTGGTGCAGTTCGGGCCGAAGCTGCGCGCGGTCGCGGTGACGGCGGGCGGCGAAAGCGGCGACCCCGCCTCGCCGCACTTCAACGACCAGGCCGAACGCTATGCGAGCGGCCGCCTGCGCCCGGTTTATTTCTACGAAAGCGACCTGATCGGCCATATCGCCCGGCGCTACCACCCCGGGCGCTGAATCCTTACCCGGCGCGCGCTTCGTCCCAGCGCGGGACAGCGCGAATCTCGGGGGTCAAAGCGTCGCCGATTTGCGCTACTTGGGCGCGCGTGAGCGGGATCAGGGCACCACGAGCGCGATTGCGTTGGGCGAGCGGCATCGCGCTCGGCTTCGCCGCGTGCCTGGGCTATTCGGGGCAAGCGGCGATCCGCGCGATCATCGATCATCTGCCCGAGGATCAGCCGGCGCCCGCGCGCGGCTATGAAGCGCAGGATCATTTCCCCGGCGCCGCGCTGCTTTATGACGAGGACGCGGCCCTGGCGCCGATCGCCGCGCCCGCCCCCGGCGCGACCGGCACCGCGCCGCTCCCCGCGCTTCCCGCCTTCGCCGCCGCGCTGCCGATCGACACCAGCATCCGCCCGGCCGCGCCGTTCAGCGTGGCGGCGGCGAGCCCGCTCGATCGCGGGCGCGCGCTCGATTGCCTGGCGACCGCCGTTTATTACGAAGCGGCGAACGAGCCCGATGCCGGGCAACGCGCGGTGGCGCAGGTGGTGCTCAACCGCGTCCGCCATCCGGCGTTTCCGAACACCGTGTGCGGCGTCGTTTATCAGGGGTCGGAGCGCGCCGGCTGCCAGTTCAGCTTCGCCTGCGACGGGGCGATGGCGCGCGCCCCGTCGCGCGCGGGCTGGGCGCGCGCGCTGCGCACCGCCGCGCTGATGCTGGGCGGTTTCGTCGAGCCGAGCGTGGGCGAGGCGACGCATTATCATACTTATGCCGTCACCCCGGCGTGGAACCGGCAGATGGTGATGACGGCGGCGATCGGCGCGCATTTCTTCCACCGCTGGCAGGGCTTTTGGGGCACCCCCGCCGCTTTTACCCGCGCTTATCACGGCGGCGAGCCCTTCCCCGGCCCGCACGCGCGGATCGCCGCGCCGGCGCCGCCCGCGCCGATGGTGGCGGCGCTCGCGGCGCCCGCGACACCGGTGACGCCGCCCGCGCAAATCCAGCCCGCTTATGCCGAAAGCGGCACGCCGGTCGCCGGCGCCGGGACGCTGCCGGAGAGCCAGATCCTCGACAAGTGGAAGGACAGCGGCAAGCCGCTTCGGTGAGGGGCCCGGTTGTCGCCTCGCGCCGTCACCCCGGGCTTGGCCCGGGGTCCACGGTCATGCCAGGCCTTGCGCGCGCAAAGCCTGGAGCCCCAGTGGATGCCGGACCAAGTCCGGCATGACGATCGAACGTGGTGGTGGGTCGACCATGACCAGGTCGACGCCGTTTCGGGACCATCAAATGCCGTCGCCCGGGACTCGAGCCGGGGCTTGGCTTCTTCTTCGGCGGTCGCAAGGCAGCCTAGCCCCGGATCAAGTCCGGGGCGACGGGGATCATGATGAGCACGACCAGCTCTAATAACTCCGCCCGACCAGCACGCGTTCGACCGCGGGCGCGCCGGTGAAGATGCACGTCCCTTGCGCGGGCGCCGCGTCGAGCGGAACGTTGCGCAGCGTGAGTTTCAGCGCCTTCAGCTTTTCCACCGCTGCCTCCAGCGCCGCCCCCGTCGGCCGCGACCAATTCACCTCGAGCCAGCCCGGCTTTTCGACGCTTTCGGCGAAATAGGCCGCCAGCCCCTCGAAATCCGCCACGTCGCGGCGGATATTGGCGTCGAGCCGCGCCTTGGCCTCGGCGTAAAGCGCCTGTTGCACCTCGCCCAGCATCGCCGCCGCGCCGCCGACGAAGGCGTCGCGCGCGACCACCGCGCTATCGAGCTTGCCGTCGTCGCGGTAGAGCCGGTCGCGGCGGATCACGCTGACGTTGCCCGCCGCCACGTCGCGCCCGCCGACCTCGATCACGATCGGCGCGCCCTTTTTCACCCAGCCCCAGCGCTTGGTCGCGGCCTTGGCGGGCTTCAAATCGAGCAGGCAGCGCAGCGGCTCGCCGAACGCCGATAGCGCGGCGAGTTCGGCCTGGAGCGCGCGGCAATAATCGATCACCGCCGCGTCCTCGGGGCCGTCGCGCAGCAGCGGCACGATCACGATCTGCCAGGGGGCGAGGCGCGGCGGCACGCGCAGGCCGTCGTCATCGCCATGCACCATGATGATCCCGCCGATCATCCGCGTCGACATGCCCCAGCTCGTCGTCTGGGCGAGTTCGAACACGCCTTCCTTGTTCTGGAAGCGGATGTTCTGCGCCGCCGAGAAATTGGTGCCGAGGAAATGCGAGGTGCCGGCCTGCAAAGCCTTGCCGTCCTGCATCATCGCCTCGATCGAATAAGTCGCGACCGCGCCGGGGAAGCGTTCGTTCTCGGGCTTTTCGCCGGCGATCACGGGGAGCGCCGCGCACTCCTCGGCGAAGCTGCGATAGACTTCCAGCATCTTGAGCGTTTCTTCACGTGCCTCCTCGGGCGTCGCATGCGCGGTATGGCCTTCCTGCCACAGGAATTCGGCGGTGCGCAGGAACATGCGCGTGCGCATTTCCCAGCGCACGACGTTCGCCCATTGGTTGATCAGCACGGGCAGATCGCGCCAGCTCTGCACCCAACGCGCGAAGGCGGTGCCGATCACCGTCTCGGACGTGGGGCGCACCACCAAAGGTTCTTCGAGCTTGGCCTCGGGATCGGGCATCAGCCCGCCCTTGCCGTCGGCGATCAGCCGGTGGTGGGTGACGACCGCCATCTCCTTGGCGAAGCCCTCGACATGTTCGGCCTCGCGCTCGAAATTACCGAGCGGGATGAAGAGCGGAAAATAGCAATTCTCATGGCCGGTCGCCTTGATGCGATCGTCGAGCAGGCGCTGGATGCGCTCCCAAATGCCATAGCCCCAGGGGCGGATCACCATGCAGC
>FRDC01003162.1_pt1 | contig 20467 bp, 15 predicted proteins | sample 1106171 | NCBI WGS metagenome assembly FRDC01 (sample SAMEA3930566, study PRJEB13176) | freshwater metagenome | biome: Drinking water system; feature: drinking water; material: water | place: Singapore | collected 2014-12-20 | reverse complement strand
TAACTCAAGGAGTAAGCTATCTCATTGATTTGGTAACCTTTAGTCAAAGTGGAACCAATTACTTCTGTCTAACATCAGGAAGTGGTAATGCAATAGCCTGCAATAAGATTGACTCAAATGGAAATATGCAAGGACCACCGTGGACAACAAATCTAATTAACCTTGGTAGTCCAGCTCCAGAAATGATTTATGGAATAAGTAGATTCATTCAATATCCTTCTAGTGGACTAATGTATTCTGATTCTGGTAGCCAAGCTATTTATAGTGGCTTCACTTCCAAAATACCCGCTAATATTGCATTTAACACAAGTGGAGCCAGCAAAACTGCATGTATAACACTAAACGAAAGTAGTGGAAACGTCTCCCTTGCCAGGAATAATATCTGTATGTCAGAATCAAACCAGCGTGAATCATATTTATTTACTCTTAGCTCAAATGCACAGCAAGGCAACAAATATACGGTAACGGCAAGCGTTAACCCACCAAATTTAGCATTAGGAAATTATACAGTTCAATCTCTAGGTGGAGCTGCATTTATCAGCGGCATGGGAGGTTGGAGTGGTACATATGATGGCTGGAACTTGATTTGTTCTTATGATGCAAGTACTGGTCTAAATTGGAACTGTAGTTATGCTTATCAAAATGAACCTTTATTTAATATTTCCTATACCGTATTTGGCAGTGTCTCATTATACCCGCGCAAGACTAAAGATGGTCTATATCCTATTTTACTTCCATTAGCGTTAAATAATGGCTGGTCAGGAGCGTATCTGGCTAATCTTGATCCGGCAGGGACAGGATTTAAAATGATGGATAATAGCAAAATTGTCAATCTTGGTACCAGTTTTGCCAGTAGCGGGTTTACTGTCACTGATTCAGCACTAATCACAGGCTTCAAAAATTACTATTATGCCTTTAGCCTATATCCTGCACAGAATGTCAGTTTAACTCCGCACCCTGTAGTTGTTTATAAATTGAATAATAATGGAGCAAGTATAGAGTCTGCAAATCTGTTTGTTCCAATTTCTAGTAGTGGTCAGATTTACTATTATACAGGATGGGATGCCTCCATTACTCAATATAAACAGGGGATATTCCTAGGTTGGAGTGGTACTAGCTATAAACCAAATGCCTTGTATGTACCAATGATAGAAAGTAATAATACACTCTCATTCGATGTGGATCATATCCAGGCACCAGCGTATAATAATGATAACTATTATTCAAATTCAGCAACCGAAAACTTTCTTAGCTCGGTATTTAACTGGAATGGTGCTGATTATCTAGTAAAAAGAGTTAGTTCTCAAGGAAGTGATGCAACTAAAAGTTATCAAGTAATTTGTAAAATAAACCAAGATGTAAATGGTCAATATAGCTTTGACTGTGGTTCATGGTCAAGTAATGCAAAGTTTTTGACTAATACTTCAAATTTTAATAATCCAGCAAAAGGTAAGCCATCACTTTGGACTAATCCTCTCAATGGAGCAAAGTATATTTATTATTTCCTAGATGGTGGAGATACTAATCACCTGATTACCGGAATGTATCGCCGAAAAATTATTCCAGATACCAATAATAACCCGATATTTGATGCACAAGAATATGTGCCGATAAATGGAATGTCATCAAACAATTATACTACAGTGAGCTTTCTAAATCCTTCAGGAGGTTAAATCTAAATATTAAAAGAACTCATTTACACAATAAAATACAGCACAATATTAGTAGTTTTGGAATAGATGGTATTCCAAAACTACTATATACAGATAGATAGACAAAAATAGATAATTATTATCTGAAGAACAATTTATCTATATACCAAATCAGAATGAAGAAGCATGGTAGGCGTGAGCGACGCTGCAGTAGTAAGTAAGGAGCAAAACAACACCCTAGAAACTTCAATCTGTTTTAGGATACTATGTTTTTTAACTAACCGTGTAACTACATTCAATTAATGAAAATATTAAACTAGTTGTTGTTTTACTGTTTATAAACCATAATTAGAATTACAAATCAAGTTTTTTGTTTTATTTAATCGAGTTGGCATTATGAAATATTAGTGTCATGGGTTACAATTTTCTCATGAAAAGGAAAAAACTATGAAGAAAATTATATTAACAATGATGGGTACATCACTATTGCTTACAGCATGTAACGGCGGTGGTAGTTCAGCAAATTTGGCAAGCCCTAATAGTAAAACCGCCAAGGCTGCAGTAGGATCAATTAAGGCAGCATATGTTGATACAACAGCTCCTGGTGGGTACGATGCGATTACAACTAAAGCTTTTGCTAGTGCCAGTATGGTGATTTTTGGTTTTGCTAATATTAATAGTTCTACTATGACACCAGCTTTAATTGCTCAGCTGCAAAAAGCAATGAATGCAGAAACAGCTGGGACAGTCAATTTATTAAGTATCGGTGGTGAATATGCAACTCCAGATACAATCAATGCAGCATCGATGCAAACAATAGCCAATAATGTTATTGCCCAAATTAATACTTTCAATAAGCTTAATCCAACCCAGCAAATAGCAGGTGTGGATCTTGATTTAGAAATGGGAATAGATGCTAATACTATTAGTGGTTTGGCTAATTTATTTAAACAAGCAGGACTTAAAGTAGGTGCAGCGCCACAAGTTTATCTAAGTAGTGGAACAAATATCGACTCTACTAATCCAGTTGCAAATATGGTATTAACTTCAGGTGGCGGTGGTATCGAAAAACATCCTGAATGGGATCGCTCAAAGGAAAATGTATATCAAACTGCACTTAACTCTGGTAATGTTGATTATTTATTTGTTCAAACATATAATACTTCTGGTTTTACCATTGATGGAGTGGGTGAACAAAATATTCATTTCTTTAAAAATACTGCTAAGGGTTTAAATAATACCGTAAAAAGCCAATGTGCTGGAACTAAACTTTGTATCCCTGCTACAACGAATATTGTCGTTGGTACAGTTGCAAATAGATATGCAGGATGGTTCACGCCATTTGATAACAATCAAAGTGCAGCAGATCAACTAGCTACTTTAAAAATGCTAAAAGCAGATATCGACTCAATGACTGGCGATGCTAATTATAGCAATTTCGCTGGTACTATGGTATGGTCATTAAATATGGATAGTGCAGCTAAACTATATGATACTGCGAACACTGCTTATGGTACCGACTATTTTACTTCACTTATCTTTAGTGGTATAGAACCAACGCCCTCAACTGGAGCTTATTTCTCTCTTCAGTTAGCAAATAATGGTATTAGCAAATACGGTTCAGTTTCTTTACAAACTAGCACTGTAACTTATAATTTTGGTAATGCTAGTGATAATCCACTGGGTCTAAAAGGAACACAAATTATTTGGGGAACCCAGGCATCAGCTGCACAAAACCCTAATATTTTGGATAGCTGGTCTCTTGATAATATCTTTAATACTCAAGGACTTCAATCATTAACAGCAAAGGTTGTTATCAGAAGTTATGCCTCTGCAACAGCAAATATCCAGCAAACTGTAGGAACTGAAACAGTTTGTCAACCAACATACTCATTTCAGGTTGGGCGTGCATATAATATTCAGTTTAATGCCGACAATGGTATTTGCTCAATTACTTCATTCTAAATGGATTTAATATTTCTGGCAGTACTTTATGTTCTGCAAGAAATATATTAAATATCTCAAAAATTTACTTGACTGCTTTGAAAACATACTATTGTCTTGAATTCAAAGGCAATAATTAATAGATAAATCTATTTTTTCAGATCAAGTACAAAATTAACTTTAATTTAAGAAAGAGTATATATGAAGAAATTCAATATATTAAAAAAGTTGCTTAGTGTTACAATACTAATCTCTTTAGCAGCCTGTGGTAGTAGCTCTGGCTCATCAACAAATAGTAGCTCAAATGGACCTGGTAATATACCAGAACAATATAATGATACGGTAACAATTACTCAGACAACAACATTTCCAACTGTAAATGGTGCAACTGGTCAAGTTTATTATCTGGCAGCACACAATAATACCCCGAATAAAATAACACTGGAGTCATTCAGACATTCAGGCGCTGATGGAGTCTTTGATGCCGGACAATGTTCGATACTTCAACCAAATGACCTTTGTCTAATTTCTGTTAAACCAGACAAACAAAATGGTAGGGAAACCGTTGATTTAAGCTTCAAAAATTCGGCAGGAAAGTCTTATGCAATATCTCAAGTAGTTGCTTTTAGTGATGTAGCTGCCAATAATGGATTTCACTATGCAGCAAATAGCTTAAATCTGGTTGGCAAGCCAAATGGTAAGATATTTGTTTCAATTCCATTTGTTCCAGATGAAAATTTCAAATCTATAAATGTAAAAAGTTCGATAACGCCAGTTTACCAAGGAACGCCAATATGCGCAGGAAATAAGTATACGAAAGGTAATGCCTGTACTGTAATTCTTGGTTTTAAAACACCAACTAATGGAGATTTATCGTCAAGCAAAGGGCTTTTTTCCTTACTTCACTCATCTTCAAATAAAAGCGATATCCAAACTAGCAAAATAACTCTTGAAGGCATAACTACTGATGGACGCTCACTAAAATCACTTACCTCAGTATCAATATCATCAAACAATATTGCCAATCTGATAACCAACGCAGTGAATGTACCAGTAACTACAAATCAGACTCCTGCAAGCTTTGATATACTAAACTCGGGTCTGGTAGATGCAACAAATGTAGTTATTAGCGCCGAATCAAATGCAATTAGTGTAACTAGCAATTGTGGTAGTACTATCTCAAAAGATAGCCCAAGTAATCACTGTACTGGACAGATAACTACAAATACTTTTTCAATTGGTCAAACTGCAGTCAATATTACATATAATAATGGGGTGGAAACTAAAACAAATTCATTCGCAGTCGTATATTATCCAGAAAAGCTCAGCCCTACAGATGCTGGATTATCCATTATTACCAGTGGAGATTTTAACTCAGTATATAATAGTGAGTCCAGAACCAGAATGCTTACCGTAACAAATATTGGTACAGTTCCCATTAAAAATATTAATCTTACCGCACAATCTAAATTACCAGTAGATTTTAGCTATACTACTCAAAATGTTACTGGTAATATCTGCAGCCTCAGTGGACAAACAACCTTGCAGTCAAATGGTGACAGCTGTGTAATCGGATTAAATTATAATCCTTCAGGGGCAATAGTCAGTGGAACATTCAAAGTTGCAGCACAAGGAACGACAGATACAGTCGGTTCTGTAGCAGCTACATCGCAGAACATTCCATATTCAGTGCTAAGTTCATCAGCACCATTTACACTTAACGGGGTTAGCGCATTAAACTTTGATACTCCAGGAATAAAAGCAGATAATAATTCAACATCTCAACAGATGATAACATTAACAAATAATCTTGTTCGAGATTTGCAATTTGACATTACTAGTTTACCAGCTGGATTAAGCATTATTTGCCCTTCTTGTGGAGGCATTGATCCATCACAACAAAAGGTTACTACTCCAAGTGGGCAAGCATTTCAGCTAACCTTCAAATTTGGTCCAGTAAATACCGACATTAATAGTTCTGGAAGCTTATCTATAAATGCTTATGAAATGAATGGTACTCCAGTTACAATTAGTCCATCAAGCTATCCAATTAGTTACTATTTAGTAGCCAATCGAGCAGCGCTTATCAGTGCGGTACTATCGGAGGTGCCATCTGCCACCCCAGATCCAATATTCCAATATACACATATGGCAACTACAGGTATATATAGTTTTGTTGGTAATACAGCAAGCACAGTAAATGGCTATCTAAAGCTCAAATATACCTTAACTAATACTGGCTTATTGGATGCGACAAATGTTCAACTTGGAATAAATCAACTACCATTAGGGTTTTTCATTGATAATGCATCACAATTAGGGGATAAATGTGATTTAGTTAATGGCACAACTCTTCTGGCAAATTCGGGTAATTCATGTACAGTAATTATATCTTTCATCGACCAAAATATATTCAAGTATTTTGGCACAGACCAAGGTTTTGCAAGAATATTATCACCATTAACTGTATCTTATATTGATTCTAATTATGGAGTAAGTTCTACTCAGTCTAGAACAGATGTACCGGGAACCGATATGTTTATTATAACAGCACAGTCATGGCTAGGAATTTCTGTTCAGTCTCAGGCAATAGGAAATGGACAAATAAAAGTTACTTTTGTTGTTAGTTCAGTTGCAGCTGCGGCTTCGAAAGCAGTCCTTCCGACAAATCCAATACCTTTAGGTCAGGGCTTTACAGAAGTTTCTCGTACTGGTTCGTGCAGTCAAATGGATGACCAGACTAATAATACATGTACTATTATTTATAATGTTGACCAAAGCTTACCAGTGACAACTTATCGTTATGCAGTAGATATTAGTGCTTTAGCCTCTAATAACTTCCCAGCATATCGACTATTCATACCTATTGATCTGAATAGTATGGTTTGGAATTAAATAACTTGGAATCTTCCTAAATCCAAAGATGCTGCCAATATTGGCAGCATCTTTGTCGTATAGTAAAATCTAATATAGCTAATTGAGGGGTTTAATAAAATCTTTATGATTAACTGTATGTTTGAATACTTCGCTCTCAGAAAGCTTTTCAGGTTTTGAAAACTCAAGTATTGTTTTATTCCCAACCGTTGCATTCAAACTTCCTTTAATGGTTAAAGCAACTTTCTGGCTATCAGAATTTACGGCAATTCCATTATCCAATTGAGCATTAGAAGACCTCAAGATCGGATATGCATTTATTGCAACATATGATGAAGAATTATCACAATTACCATCCAAAGCTGCTTTACCACGCAAAGATAGGTTATCAAGATTATACTGTGCCATATAATTACCAGTCTGTCTAACCAATATCATTTTAGCTCTATATCTTATAAGATGCTTCGGTGATATCTTAATTAATTGAGAAGGTATTGTTCTTGTATATGCCTCAGTTTTAGTTTTTGTAACTTTTTCTGAAGTATTGTACTCATAATTCACAGATATCTCATAGCCTTTTTCCTTACCTGGTACACTAAATTTACCACTAAGCTTAACTGCTATACCAGCTTTCCAACCAGATAACAATTCAGTAGCAATACTATCTGTATTACTTAGTGTAATCAAGTTAGTAGCAACATTTTGTGATTCATCACCATAGTTAGGTGCTTCAAATATGTCCGAAAATTTTGTCTCAATTTCATTCACTTTTACATCAGTAGTTGTAATTTCTGGTGATTTATCCAAGGTATATTCAGGCTGATAAACCTTACAAAGTTTAAAATTAGGATATCTATTCATATCTAATTGCTTACCATCAAGAGTTTTAATTGCTTCTTGTTTTTCACCTATGTTAGCACGAGGAAAGTTGTCATATACCTCATGGGCTAAAACCTGATCTAATTCATCTTTTTTACCATCGTGCTCTGATACTAAATAAAGATCTTGCGTATCACTTTTTGAAAATAATAAAGCAAGTCCCGCGCCATCAGCAAAGTTCTTCAACCCAATTAACCCTTCATCATGATTTTTCCAACCAGTAAAGTATTCTTCATTCCAACAGTGTGGATCTCTGCCACCAGTACATCTTTGTCTAGTTTTCTTCTCATAAACATAAGACTGTTTGATTGGAGCAAGAATATTCCAGCCATCTTTTTGATGCACATTGTGTACATTAAACACATTGTATTTATTTCCTTCTTTACCATTTGCCCCACTACCATCTACGATTCTATCTTCATGACCACCAGTTGTTTTACTACGTATATCCACTGCAAAACTCGATGAACCATCAGCTTTATCATCCTGACGATATACAGATAATCTGAATTTTGTTAGCTCATTATATCCACCCCAATCAGTTTGGACATTCATAGTCCCACAGCTACCAATTGCCAACGGAAATTCTTTTTTCGTATTCCAACCAGAACCACCAGGGATCTGCCATTTCACATTATGAAAATTATCTAGAGCAATTTTAACTGGCGCTCCAGTTTCATTACATATTTTAAAATTTTTTGTAATTTCATTATGCCATGCATAAGCATTTGTTGATAATAAAGTCGCACTTGCAGCTACAATCATATAAAGTTTATTTAGTTTCATAATGTTTCCCTTGAAAGTATATTTTTGCCATAATTGGTTTCATCTTCTGATAACGGTATTATATGAAACTATCAAAACTATGTAAATATACGTTTATGTATAACAAGCATGCAAAAACGTATAGCTGTATCATTACAATCAATCAGCGAGCGCCTACCGGAACAGTTATAACTGGCGAAGTCTGCGAGTTATTTACGCCAAGCCCAGCCTTCATATTCATAAGCCGCACGAGTAAAGCAAAAGTTGCTTTTGAATCTATATCCGACTTACTTATATAAAACCAATGTCCATTAACTTTTGTTTTAACAAAAGCACCAATTGGCTCACTCTCACTGGTTTTAATATCCATAAGCCCCTTCATCAATGGTGTCCAGTCATAATCATTACCATTCTTATCTTTAAGCTCCGGTACATAGCCTGCTTTTACATCAGCTACTGGTACCTGTACGGCATGCGATAAGAATGCCATCATGGCATTAAGAGAGCGCATCTGAACAAAAACCAGATTTTTTGCTAGATCCTGCGAATTTTCTTCCTCAATAAAGCCAGATTTACCCATCCGTAAATTATAAATATTCTGATTTGTCATAATAATATCTTTACTATTAGCTGGGATATCAAGCATTTTTTTGATCTGCAATGCTTCAGGAGCTTGATAATTATCTTTGCTAAAGTCAATAATAACTCCAGCCTTACTATGACTGATTTCAACTGGATCAATATAAAGCTGACGCGCTTTAATCATTTTTAGCATTAACTGGACATAAGTATAATACTCTTGATACTGTGGAATTTGTTTAACTCTGGCATTAGCAGCACTGGAGGCATTATCCAGCCCACCAACCCAGTCAAACACCAGACGCATGATTAACTCATCATCGCTAATTCCTCCATTTACCAAAAGTGCCAGATCATGAAAATCAACAGGCTGCTGAAGTGCAGCAACAAATGTCGCATCATTAATTGGCACATAGGATATGGTCGGAGCATCAGAATAACTAGTTGAAGGAGTGACACCCAAAGCACCAGTATTAGTTGAAGGAAGTTTTGCATTATCGGTAGAACCTAAAGCCTGACCACTAACAGTTGCACTGATGCTACGAGTAAACTGATAGGAGGCAGTTACGCTGGTTACTTTTAGGTATGAGGTTGGCTCGGCATAGCGCAGACGGACAATATTTTTCAAAATCTGTTCATAATCAGTTTCACGAACTATATCATTATAAGCTTCCCGATCAATATCAATCTGCTTTGGTCCGATTGAAGCGCATCCGGTAATTACAACCAGCGCACTAACTATTACCGAAAGATGACGTTTAAACATTTTCCACTCCTCCAATTAATCTAACCAAATTTTAACACTCATGATAAGTTTAGGCTATTGAAAGAGCCTGCTACTAGGTAAACAAACTCGCTTGCTATTGATATTTATCGCGGATATAAGTCTAGAAGCCTCTATTCTCAATACTTGAGGCAAAAAAAGCATGTGTAGTATATTCCTGCATTGCTATAGCAACGACAAAATCCTTTATCAAAATTTATTTACCCCTTAACTTACAATTTATCCTAACATCTAGCGGATATTGATATATTTATGTACCTGAGCACTAAGCCGCCAGTTATTGGCTAGTGCTGCTTCAATGCATAATTTAGTCGGGTTTTCCTTACAGGATAAAGGTTGTAGCCAGATTAATTTATTGCTTACGGCATACTTGTGGAGTAGTTGCTTGAGTTTATCAATGTCTTGCGCCTTACCTACGGGCATTTTAATCTCATTTGCTCGCGCTACATTTTCTGCCAGCACAGCCTTATTTCCGGGCATATCTATTTTTGGTGACAGCGTAACCCAAGTTTTGTCGCTAATTTTTAGTACCTCAGTACCACTAGTTTCAATCTGAGTAGTATAACCTTTAGCTTCAAGAATAGCAATTAATTCGCGGAGGTCATACATCGCTGGCTCACCACCAGTGAAAACAATGTGACGACAGGCTGGATAACGCGCAATTTCCGCTAAAATCTCCTCAAGACTAAAATAAGCCCACCCCAACTGATCACCGGTTTTTTCAATTATCTGGATAGATTTAAGCTGATTTTCTGGTTCAAGTTCCCAAGTATGTTTGGTATCACAAAAGGCACAACCTACATTACAGCCTTGCAAGCGAATAAAAACCGAAGGTTGCCCGACAAAGCTGGCCTCACCCTGAAGTGTATAAAAAATTTCGTTAATCGGATATTGCATAGCTAGCTCTACATTTAGAGGTTTCTTCAAGAGTAACCTCCGTTAGTCTTATGGGAAGGTTAATAAATAATTTGGGACCAATCACTTCAACCAGATAGCGTGCAAGATTTTCAGCCGTTGGATTATATGGTACAGTAACAACAGTTGAGTCAATTTGACACAAACTTGGAAGCCACGGATCATGCTCCCACAAAATAAGCTTGTGATCCCAATTATCATCAAGCCAGCGACAAAGTAAATCTTTGATAACTGAAAAATCAATAACCCGCCCAAGATTATCGAGTTCAGTACTTTCACATTTCAAATGAAAGATATAAGAATGACCATGCAGATTTTTGCATTTACCCTCATGTCCAACTACGCGATGTCCACAATGAATTTCATGCTTACGAACCACCTGAAATTTACCCATTATGCTACCTCATAGATGGTTGGATCGCTGATGCCTGCATCAATAAATGACTGGCGCCGCTGACGGCAAGTGCCACATAAACCACAATGTTTTTCGTGACCATCATAGCAGCTCCAAGTATCGACAAATGGTACGCCAAGTTTTGCACCTGTTTTGACTATATCCGTTTTAGTAAAATTGATAAATGGTGCAGATAACTCCAAATCTTCATGGCGGCTATCGATAGTTCCCAAACGCAATGCCAGATTTAGAGCATTGAAATAATCTGGACGACAATCCGCATAAACATAATTGTCCCCCTTATGTGGACCAAAAGCTAGTAGCTCAGCATTTTCAGCGCAGGCAATAGTCCAAGCCAATGAGAGCATCATGGTATTACGGTTTGGCACTACCGTTACCAACATGTTTTCACGGGCATAATCTTCTTTGGGATTCTCTAATTCCTGATTAACTAAACTGGAACTTTGCAAAAAACCATTCATAAATCTAATATCAATTACATGATGCTTAGCGCCAAGACTTTCCGCAATTTTTGCTGCACTTTTTAATTCTTTTAGATGTTTTTGCCCGTAATTATAAGAAACACAAATTAATTGATAGCCCTTATCCGCAAGATAATAGGCAAGTGTTGAACTATCTAATCCACCAGATAAAATCACTACTGCTTTTTTTGTCATATTTACTGCCTTATCAAACGCAAATTATCGGTAGCAAACTCTGCTTTAGTTGTCCGTAACGGATTAATATCAACTCCACCGCGACGAGTAAATCTAGCACTCACGGTTAATTCATTTATATTACAGTATTTCATTATATCGTTAAAAATCCGTTCTACGCATTGCTCGTGAAATTCATTATGATTGCGGAATGAAATGATATATTTAAGTAATGATGCATGATCAATTGCCTTACCTGTATATTCAATAATTACCGTCGCCCAGTCAGGCTGATTGGTTACTAGACAATTTGATTTAAGCAGATTTGAGTATAATTTCTCAGTAATTAACTGATCATTTGAATACTTTAGTATCGTAGGATTTACAGTATATTGATCTATTTCAACATCAAGCGTATCGATGATGATTCCGTCTGGAGTATGAATATTAAATAATCCTGACTGAAGATTATATAAACTCACATTCACCTGCGTACCTGTTGCCAAAGTTAAATCCCGGCGCATAATCTCTTCAACGTCTTTGCTACTTGCAAACCGGTCATTATTGAAGCTATTAAAATAAAGCTTCATTGACTTTGATTCGATTATATTGGGACTAGTTGCGGGAACAATAATCTTAGCTATGGCTACTTCTGGTTTACCCTTGGGATTAAGCCAAGAAACTTCGTAATGATTCCAGATGTCAACTCCATAAAATGGCAAATTTACTTCATCAATGCCAATTTCATCACGCTTGATTTTTCTTGGAATTGGGAATAATAATTCCGGAGCATAATGTGCTCTATATTCAGATTTTTTACCTAGCTGCGAAAGTTCTGGATTCATGTTTGGCTATCCTTGATTAATTCGAGAAAACTACGTTTCATTTCTGGACTAGTAAATTGTCCACCAAACTGATAAGTAATATTCTCAACATTATGGTCGCTAACACCACGCATAGTAATGCAATGATGAGTAGCTTTGATTAAAACCGCAACATCTTCAGTACCAAGCAAAAACTGCAAGGCTCTAAATATCTGTAATGTTGCACGCTCCTGTACTTGTGGGCGTCTGGCGAAAAAATCTACCACTCGATTTAGTTTACTTAAACCAACCACTTGATCGCGAGGAATATAAGCGACAAATGCTTCACCACTAATTGTCACCAGATGGTGTTCACAAGTTGATTTAAAGGAAATATTTTTGGCGATAACTGGCTCAGAATAACCATATTTATTATGATTAAAAGTCATTTTGGGAAAATTATTGTAATCAAGCCCATAAAATAATTCGTTGATAAAGAACCGAGCTACCCTTTCTGGAGTTTTGGCAATCGACTCATCATCTAATGGGATACCAAGCCCGGTCAAAAGCGTAGCAATACTTTGTTGTACCAGATTATTATTGATATTACCATTTACCGGGTTATCAATACCAAGTTTTTCTAAATGCTCTGCAACTTTATTCCCAAGCGCGGGATCTTTCTCATAACTTTTCATTTCAATCTTTTTATCATTTCAAATATAGTTTAATCTGCGGCGAGCAAATTTAATTAATGGAATACTCAAAAGCACCATCCAGAATTTACCGATTATCTGTCCGCCAATAAATTCATAACTATGAAAAGCTAGATGAAGAAAAACTGTTGAATCGATAATTACCCCAAAGCTGGCAGAAACTAGAACTGCCAAAATCAAATTATACTTTTGTAAGAAACTATAAACAATCGTATCGGTCATTTCGGATAAGAAATATGCACTACACCCAGCTAGAGCCAGCGCAGGATTAACAAACAAATAGCTTAGAATGGTACCAATTATTACAGCAAATACTGCCAGATAAACCCCAGCAAGCCGCTGGAGTATATCGCGTAATACCAATGCCAATCCAGCAAATAAAACCCCGGATGGCGCATAAATAACTGGACTAAACCAAACAGGTATTACACATGGCTGATTGATTGGACAGCTAGTACCAAAATGGAGAAGAGTATAGTTTGCTGCGGGGATCATACTTAGGAATAGTAAAAAAGATGCTACGATTGCTAACGGTTTATTTATTCGTTTCATGGTTGAATGCTGGAAATAGTTACTTGTTAACTTTATTAAATTAATCATTAATAAATATAAAATAGGCAGTTATTGTACCTATCAATGTTAAAAATAGCAAATTTTCCATGCATAAAAAAATAGCCAGATCACATTAATCTGGCTATTTAAAACTGATTGATTTAGTTAGTACCATATGTAACACTAGGAAAAGCACTCGCAAGATTAGTATTTATTGGGGAAGTCTGTCCATTATAAAATGTCTGAATATTATAATCCCCATGCCCAGTCAGCTGCGTTATAGTTATGACATCCCCATTACTAAATACTAATCCATTATATCCACTATAACCACCCGCAGTACCATTTGGATAGCTACCCTGTCCATTTGGGTTGGGCGCCGAACTAAGTGTACAATTACTATCATTTGGCAAACAAGCTATTAGCGGTGTTCCCCAGTTTCCTCCAGGTACATATGCTCCAATCATATAAGCATGGATACCATCATCAACATAGCTCCATTGCCCACTAACACTCCCACAGTCAAGACACATGTAGGTATTGACATAGATATCGACAAATGATGGAGATGGAGACGGCTGTGGAGAATTGGTATTGATAAATAATGCCTCTCCACCGTTATTATTATAACCTTGGTATTGCCATGCAACTAGTTGGGCACCTGTGAAATATACCCACATATTGGCATTACCATGATCTGTCATACCACCACCAAAGGAATAAGATAGATTTCCTTCTTCAGCATTAATAATTGAGCTACCACTTGTGGTTGGCTGAATACTCGCATTTAGAATATTACTAGAGGAATAATTTCCATAATTACCAGGTGAAATACTTCCTGCTCCACAACGAATATAACCATTTACGGATTGCAAGTTATAACTACCATTTGTTATTTGGCACAAAGACTGAATATTAGTTGTGGTAACAATATTACTTGCTTGTATATTGGAGCATGGCAATCTTAGGGCTGTCCCATCCCAGCTATAGCTATTTTGATTATCACTACTATTTTGACTCATATAGTTGATTGCATCTACTGATTCAAAACTCAGATTACATTGTTGTACGAGGCTTGCCGAAGTTATAGCACTTGTAAACTGGTTAAATAGCTGGCCTTTTGCATTTGCAAATAGTTGCTGTATATTAGACAGACGCATATTATAGGCTAACGCCAAATCTGATTCTGCCAACTGGTAGTTTTCATAAGCATTGACTGGAATAACTACTGGCACTGAGACAAAATTATCTTTTGAAGGATTAGTAGCTGGTAAACCTAAGTATAAACGAACCTGATCTACTGCATAAGCTTGTGTCAAAGCATCAAGAATTTGTAAGTAAACCAGGTCAAGCGCCTGATCAAATCCTTGTGTAGTATAAAAAACATTATTACCTTTGGTTAATTGAGTAATGCCGTATTTATTTATGGCATCATTAAGAAAATTAGTTACTGCACAATTATTTGCAGCGAGATTTGATTGTGGATGCTCTTGTTGAGTAACTTGAAGATTGCTAGAATCATAACTTGCTACAGAATTATTTTCATCACAAGATAAAAACTGTTCAAAAGAATCCTGACTTGCGATATTAGTAACATTTGTATTAAATGAGGCTGAGGCTTTTTGTAATGCAATTGAGATACTTTCACTCATAGTAGCTTGATTATAACCAGTAAAAGTATTAGTCGCCATATTCGTATTTTCTTGCCCAAACGCAGCAGTGACTTTAGCTAACCAACCATTGGTATCTGAATTATTATCGACCAGAACTGTGTTCATTTGTGAGAGCACAGTGTTTGAACTACCTAAAGCAGCAGACTCAATAGCATTATATGTTGTTTGTAATACAACATTTTGCTGAGCTAAAGTATTTTCAACATTTTCTAACTGACTCCCAATAGCAGCTAGTGCCTGATGAGTATATTGCCCACCATTCCCGCTAACATTACCACTTGAAATCAGATTCCAGACCACCTTCCCTACTGTACCATTAATATATTCATCTAGCGTTGCTGAAGCAAAATCCATTAAGACTGAAGCAATACCTCCAACTGGTGCAGAGTTAAGTACCTCCTGATTGCTAGCTATTGCATTTGCTGATGTAAGCTGATTTGATTGTGTTCCACTATTAGTAACACCATTTGCTCCAGAATTACAGCCTGTGGTAATTACCGCAATAATCGCTGTTAATATTAAGGTATTTATTAATTTATTTTTCATAATATCCTCCTAGTTAACGTTTTCTTAGATAAGAATTGTTCTCATTAATATAGAAAGGATAATAACATTGTGAAAGAGGGAATGGTTTCCCATATTTGAGAACTTTATTCCCATTTTTGCAGGCAAGATAAAACATAATCACTTCAAAATATTATCAAACATTTATCTTTCATGAAGGAATTTACTATTCTTTGATTGTCAGCTACGCATACTAGAAAAGCCGACAATTAAGTAAGTGGTCAAATAGAATTAAGAACGTGCTAATCAAAATAAAGCGATAATCAACGACCCAGCAATAATTAAAGCCCCACCAATAATAATTGATAAGCTTAACTTTTCTTTAAGGATAAAAATGCTCAGGCAAATTGTAATTGCGACGCTTAATTTATCAATTGGAGCAACTTTGCTTGCTGGCCCCAATTGGAGAGCACGATAATAACAGAGCCACGATAATCCAGTTGCTACACCAGACAAGACAAGAAAAAGCAAATCAAGATTAGATTCAAAGCTTATTTTTTGCCATTCGTTGCGTGAGGTAATTATCAACGCAGAAACAATTAATATGATTATTGTACGAATAAAAGTTGCTAGGTTAGAATTGATATGCGATACACCAATTTTTCCAAAAATTGCAGTTAATGCGGCAAAAAAAGCTGATGCAAAGGCAAAAATTAGCCATTTAGGTAGAAAGTGAAACGACATGATACCCCCTTAGAAATTAATTTACAGGAGCCATTGGTCAAATTGACGGTTATTCGGTGAGCGCCACCACCAGAAGACAAGATTTTAGCATATCTAGTTAGTACAATAGAACTTACGCATTGACAAACAGGGTGGCTGCATTAAAATATTAAAGTAAATCAGTATAAGTAATTTTCCATATTGGCTTATACTTTCAAAAAATCCTATAAATCCCAGATTTATTTTTTAAAGTGGGGCGAGAATATAACAAATTAGGCTATAAAATCGAATTAAAAACCCCAAAAAGTACTAATTTTCAATAAATTTTGATGCGTTTGCCATGTAACAACAAACGTCTTTATGCCCTATCATCCAACTTAATGTTATAATACTTTAATACTAACAATTATTGGTGTGTAGCAAGTTACTTACAATCACCATATTCTTGTTTTTACTGATAAAAATAATAATAAGTTGTTACTAAAAACTGATTATTAATGATAAACACACTTACTTTAGAACGGTATAGAAATATTTGTTCTAAAACATTAATAGATTCTTCATATATCTTTATATTAAAAGTCTGAGAACTGTCTAAATTTATCATTATAAGAAATGAAGTAACAACCTTAACTCATTAGGGCAGCACAATGTATGATGATTTATTAATGTTTATAAAACTTGTCAGTTTAGGCAGTTTTAGCCAAACAGCAAAAGACTATAATACTTCACAGCCTACAATTACCAGGAGGATTCAATCGCTTGAACAAACCTTGGGTATTCAGCTTTTAAAAAGAAACACCAGAAATATTGAACTAACTATTGCCGGGCACAAACTATATGAAAGTGTTAGAGGTTATAAATTCTCAATAGATAATATAATCCGTAACCTCCGCACTAGCGAGGGAATGCTAAAAGAACGCATTCGAATTGCACTACCGCCAGCAATGTCTTTTTATGTCATTTCTCCATATATCGGCGAGTTTCTGGATAAAAATCCAAATATCTCGATCGACATTGTATATCAGCGCTCTGCCGTAGATTTGGTAACCCAAAATCTTGATCTAGCAGTTAATGCCAATCCTCCAAGCTCCCAAGTGGCAAAAATCAAGCTCTTACATAAGGCACACTTTCAGCTTTATGCAAGTAAGGAATATGTAAAACGCTTTGGCTTACCTAAAACAATGGAAGAATTAGCAAATCATACGGTTATAGGTATGATAAATAGTGATGATACCGTAACCAAAGTTCTTTATGCTAATCACATAAAAACTGGCGAACAGATTGCTTTAGATAACCAAAGCTGCAGAATTTTAAGTAATGAAGGATTAAATATCCATCAGATAGTAAATAGTGGTTATGCCATTGGTGGACTTTGGGATACACTATTACTTAATGACACAGCCAACAAAGACTTAGTTAAGGTATTTCCAGAATACACTTTTAGTGAAATTCCATATTTTCTGATTCGTGATGCAGAAAATAAATCAGCTAACCTTGAAGCTTTAGTTAAATTCATTGAGGAGTGCTTTAATCGAATCCAAAGCAATTCACCCTAGCGAAATGCCCAAAATTTACTGATTAAGAAGCTAATAAATGGAGTAATAAAGGTAGGAATTACCCCATATTCGGGGGCTAACATAAATACTTTAGTCAGAATTCGAACCCCTCCCACATTTATACATAAGCCTATCATTGAAGTTATCAAAAATTTTGTAAATTCACGCTTGGAAAAGCGATGCTTTTTAAATGTGAATTTGATATGCCCATAATAAGCAATAAACATTCCAACTGCACTGCCTAAAATCATTGATACTGAAGGGAATACATGAAGATACTTATGACAAATCCAGTAAACTAAATCCTGAAAGAATAAAGCAGTCAGTCCTACTATACCATAAATAGCAATTTCACGAATGTGTTTGCGCTTTATCTTCTTTACATGCTGATGTATCATAAACGAGGAAATCCTTTTTTGGCAAAAACCTGTAATAACGAAATTGCAGCCGGAGTAATCCCGGATATTCGTGATGCTTGCCCCAAGGTCTCTGGTTGATGACGTTTGAGTTTCTGTACCACTTCTACCGATAGTCCACTTATTTTATCATAGTCAACATTAGTAGGGATTTTTTGTTGATCAAGAATTAAATTTTTTCCAACTTCATCATGTTGTCTAGCAATATAACCAGCATACTTTATCTGAATAGCCACCTGCTCAGTTATCCGCTCATCGTCACAATCTAATGGCTCAAAGCCGGGTAATTTAGATAAATCAGGATAATTAAATTCAGGACGCTTTAACATATCGTGCATCGAATATTCCCGATCAATTGCCTTACCAAACAATGACTCATATTCCGTACCATTAATATTCCCCGGATAAACAAAGATTTTCTTCAAGCGCTCAATTTCTTTTTCTATACTATCTTTTTTATAACAAAAGACATCCCATTGTTTATCGGTAATAACCCCTAGTTTCCGACCTATCTCGGTTAGGCGGAAATCAGCATTATCTTCCCTTAGCTGCAAGCGGTATTCAGCTCGCGAGGTGAACATGCGATACGGTTCATTGACTCCTTTAGTTATCAAATCGTCAACCAGAACCCCAAGATAGGCTTCATTGCGCAATGGACACCAGCTTTCCTGTTCTTTCACCATTAGCCCTGCATTTATGCCAGCCAATAAGCCTTGCGCAGCAGCCTCTTCATAGCCAGTCGTTCCATTTATCTGCCCAGCAAAAAATAAACCTGTAACAAGTTTAGATTCAAGACTTGACTTCAGATAAGTTGGATTAAAATAATCATATTCAATTGCATAACCGGGTCTTAGAATATGAGCATTTTCAAGCCCATTCATTGAACGAACCAACTTTAACTGAATATCAAATGGTAGCGAAGTTGAGATTCCATTAGGATAATATTCATTCGTGGTTAAGCCTTCTGGCTCAAGAAATATCTGATGCGAATCTTTATCAGCAAAACGGTTTACCTTGTCCTCAATTGATGGACAATAGCGCGGTCCAACACCTTCAATCACACCAGTAAACATTGGCGAACGATCAAAACCACTACGAATTATTTCATGAGTTTGGTTATTGGTATGTGTAATCCAGCACGGAATCTGTCTTGGATGCATCTGACGATTGCCAAGGAAAGAGAAAATCGGTGTAGGGGCATCTCCCGGTTGTTCTTCAAGTTTACTGAAATCTATAGTTCTGCCATCAATTCGTGGTGGCGTTCCAGTTTTAAGGCGTCCAACAGGCAACTCATAATCACGCAGACGTTCAGATAAGCGAACTGCAGCAGGATCCCCTGCCCGCCCACCAGTATAATTCTGAAGCCCGATATGAATCCGCCCACCAAGAAAAGTCCCAGAGGTTAGTACTACTGCTTTAGCCTTAAAGACTATTCCACTTTGCGTCATAACCCCAGTTACCCGATCATTCTCAATCAATAAATCATCAACAGCTTGTTGGAATAGCGTAAGATTTGGCTGATTTTCAAGGATATCTCTAACATATGCCTTATATAATATCCGATCCGCCTGAGCACGTGTCGCACGTACAGCGGGACCTTTACTTGAATTTAGGATTCTGAATTGAATCCCAGCATGATCAGCTGCAATTGCCATCACTCCACCAAGCGCATCAACCTCTTTGACTAGATGTCCTTTGCCAATTCCCCCAATAGAGGGGTTGCATGACATCTGCCCAAGAGTCTCAATATTATGTGTGATTAAAAGGGTTTGTAAGCCCATTCGGCTAGATGCTAGACAAGCTTCTGTCCCAGCATGTCCGCCACCCACTACAACTACATCAAATTGCTTATCAAAAATCATCTAAACTACATAAAAAAATTATTAATCTGCGATTATAGCATATTCCAACAACACTCCCATCTAGAAACAATAATTGCTAAAATTTGCTAATAATCTAGAACTTAAGAAGCAAAAACAATTAAATTGATGTACAATATTTCAACAATTGAAAATACAGATACCTCTCAAAATAATTGAACCATACATTTTGTTACTATTCAGCCCCCCTCTGGGGGCTTTC
>FRDC01004650.1_pt5 | contig 20505 bp, 20 predicted proteins | sample 1106171 | NCBI WGS metagenome assembly FRDC01 (sample SAMEA3930566, study PRJEB13176) | freshwater metagenome | biome: Drinking water system; feature: drinking water; material: water | place: Singapore | collected 2014-12-20 | reverse complement strand
ATAAAGTCAGAGTCTTTCTGTCATCCTCTCGTTCATCATTTAAGGCTTTAAACAGAGACCACACTTCATCGACCGACAAAAAATGTGGAATTCTTTGCGGCACCTTAGGGGATACCAGCTGCAATCCCAAATCTTGATTCAAAAGATGATTATCGAACAGCCAACCAAAGAAGCTCTTAAGTGTTGCGACCTTTCGGTTGCGGCTTGCAGGCTTTAAATCTGCCCACGAGTGCTGAACGTCGGTGGCTGCTAGTAAAAGTTCCGACTCATTCCACTCATCGAGATTTCGATGAGTTACACCATCCATTAGTTTCACTTCTAGGGTGTATAAATTCTTTCTTTTGCAGAAAGATTCGAAAAATTGCTCCAAATCTTTGGCATAACTCTTGATTGTATGGGGTGAAGCAGTTTTCACATCGCTAAGGTATTTCAAGTACTTATGAGCGAGAGTTGCCAAATTTGGGCGCTTTTCGTGTGACACTTTAGAGCCTCGCCGGGGAGTAGGTAGGTTCTACATGTCGCCATGCAAAAAAGACTTGCACAAAAATTGGGCAGCTGCTAGAACACTGCATTATCAATGAAGCAGGGTACCAAAATGGAACTATGTTCCAAAGACTAAGAAAGGGCTGTACGTATGTCGGGAATGGATAAGTCTTCAGAGAATACCTCTCTACCGGGGTCCGGGACGCTAAACAATGCGTCTCCTATCATCGATACTAACAGAAAAATTGTCTACAAATCAGAGGTTATGCGCCAACTTATGCGCATGGTTGAACGGGTCGCACCCTCGAATGCGACTGTTCTGGTTTTGGGCGAAAGCGGAACTGGTAAAGAATTGATCGCGCAAGCGATTCATGAAAAATCAAACCGCCGCAATAAACCATTTGTTGCTATCAACTGTGGTGCACTTCGCGAAACTCTTTTAGAGAGCGAACTTTTCGGACACGAAAAGGGTGCATTTACAGGAGCATATGCAAGAAAAATTGGTCTTGCAGAAGTCGCCAACGGGGGCACTTTATTCTTGGATGAAATCGGGGAATTAAGCCCGGGCATTCAGGCTAAACTTCTCCGCTTTTTACAAGAAGGCGAAATCTTCCGCGTGGGTGGAAAAGAGCCCATTAAAGTTGATATTCGTTTAGTCAGTGCGACGAATAAAGAATTAGATAAAGAAGTGGTTCGCGGTAATTTCCGTGAAGATCTTTTCTATCGTATCAATACGATCATGATTCACTCACCACCTCTTCGTCGTCGTAAAGAAGACATCCAGTCACTTGTTGAGCACTTCTTGGGTCAAACCACGAATAGCTTTATGAACCGTGGACGTCAGATGAGCGAAGATGCCATGAAAGTGCTTATGCGCTACGACTGGCCAGGAAATATTCGTGAACTGCAAAACGTTTGCGAACGTCTTCAGATCTTGGCTGAAGGTCACTTGATTATGCCAAATGATCTTCCTGAGCATATTAAGAACCCAGATCATAAAATCGTCATTGATGACTATGATCCAACAATGCCTCTTCACGAGCTTGAAAAGCGTTATATCTTGAAAGCGTTGAATTACTTCGACGGCAACAAGACTCAGGCGGCGAATGCTTTGGGTATCACGATTAAGACGCTTTATAATAAACTTCATGAGTACGGCGAATTCGAAAAATACGCTGTCCACACGAAGCCGCTCAAACCATAAGGTACCAGGTACCTTTTAGGGACTCAGCGCATAATCAAAATAGGATTTTACAAAGGCGGATGAAAATCCGCCTTTTTTATTGCGGAAATGGCGTTCTGCTCGTACATCTTCTTTATGGAAAAACTCAGCGCAAAAGTACAAAAAGAAGCTTTAGAAATTCTAAATCGTTTACTTGAACGTGAATACAGTGGCGTCATCCGCTACTCGCATTATTCACTTATGGTCTTCGGCTATAATCGTATTCCAATAGTAAAATGGTTCCGAGAGCAATCCACCGAGTCTCTCGCCCACGCGGAAGCGATTGGTGAGCACATTACGACTCTGGAAGGGCATCCATCTCTGAAGATCAGCAAACTGACCGAATCTCACAAGCATTCAATTGATGAGATTTTAAATGAATCTTTGACACATGAATTGGAACAGCTCGAAGACCTGCATGCTCTGTTAAAAACGGTTGAAGGGCAATGTGTGTTTCTAGAAGAATTCGCGCGACAAATGATTGAGGACGAAGAGCAGCATGTGTCTGAAGTTCGTAAGATGCTTAGAAAATCGAAGTAAATTTTCCTGGGCTAAAAAATGGGCCATGTTTTTACCTGTGGTCTTTTTTTGTTTAATGGCTCATGCCTTAGATAAAAATAACATTTTATATATTGGCGATTCGCATACGGCGGGTGACTTCGGTTCTAGTCTTGAAAGTTTGATATCTAGTGAAAATCCAGATTTTAAAATAGTACGAAAGGGTATTGTGGGGTCTCGAGCGCCTCGATGGTCAGATGTCGAATGGCCAAAGTTGCCGCATAGTGATTCACAAACGGTCATTGTCGCTTTAGGAACTAATGACCTGGCTGTATTTTGTAAATCGCCATTAGTAGCTGTGACGCATGCACAAGCGTTGCTTGCGAAACTTCAGTCGGAGCAAAAATGCATATGGGTTGGACCGCCCTTGCTGTCGGCCAGCTCTGTTGTCAATGCTTGTGGTGGTGAGAAGGGCATGGCGCATTTTCGTGAGATTTACAAACAAGGCATCGAAAGTCAGGGCTGTCACTATGTCGATAGCTCGAAAAGTTTGCTTTATCCGAATGCCGGAGACGGTTTGCATTTTAGTGGAGTGGTGGCAAAACGATGGGCGCAATTTGTTTATAAAGAAATGGCTGATATTTTAAAACCTGCCGCAAAACCTGCAGGAAGTTTTTCTGCAAAGCCTGCTTCGCGAGTAACTCCATAATAAAAAAGCGAACTTTTTCAAGCTCGCTTTTCGTCATTCGCTGTGAATGAAAAAACTTAGAAGTAACCTTCGTCGTCGCCTTCGTCTTCAGTTTCTTCAGACTCATCATAAGGCTCGTCCATATCGCCTTCAGTTAGATCATCAAGTCCAGAGGGTTCTTCTAAAGACTCAAACGAAACTTGTACTTCTTCATCAATCATATCTTCGCCAAAACCAGTTGCAATTGCACCACCGGCTCCAAGTGCTGCTGGAGCAAATGGATTCACTGCAGGTTTTTTCTCTTTTGGAGCAGCTGCAGGTTTAGCGGCTTTCTTCGCTGGCTTTGCTTTCGCAGTTACAGCTTTTTTGGTTGCAGTTTTCTTAGCTGCTTTTTTCGTCGCTTTTTTAGCAGGCTTTGCCGATTTTTTAGTCGCCTTTTTTGCTGACGCCTTTTTAGTGGCTTTTTTTGCCGGTTTTTTCGCTGCTTTTTTAGTCGCTTTTTTTGCTTTTTTCTTCGCCATCAGATTCCCCCGTGTTCGGTTTCTAATAATCAGACTTCACATTTAGCAACAAGGGAGGCGGACATGTCAATGAATGTTCAGCCAATCGTCTGGAATAAAGAAAACCAAATAAATGCCACCAGAGTGACCATTTTTAGGAGGTAAAAGCCAAACGTCGCCAAGTTGTCTTGTCCCGCGGCTATTCCAGATCGGAACGCGAATGCTAAAGGGCGTCGACCACTTTAATGGCAGAAAGAAAGCGATACGATTGAGTCCTAAATAGAAATAGAGTTTGTTGGAGCCCGGCAGCGTTGTTTCAAGGCGGGGCAGCTCGCCGTTTGGCACACCAGGTAATAAGTCTCCGTTGGGCAGGCGACCTGGGGCAGCAGAAATTCCATCCGTTAATAGAGACTGCGGTATTGATATGTTAAGTGAGGTCGTGCCGTTTTGATTCGTAACAACTTGCACTTGAACCTCAGGTAATCCCGCAAACATATCCGGCAGAGATGTTCCGGACCATGGATTAAAGGGGCCCAAAGGTAGAGAAACATGAACGAAATCGGTCGTGGTATCGAGTTGAATAATCGGACCAGAGGGAAAAAATGGATTGGTTGATAAAGACCCACTTTGATCTTCAATCGGCATTGGAGATGGATTGGGTGTAGGTATTGGATCTGTTGGTGGAATTTGACTTTCAGAGTTATCAGGTGGAATTGGCGGGGGAGTTGTCAGCCCACAGTTGCCTGCACAGGCCAGTTTGCTCAGTGGTTGAGATTTGAAGGCTCCGCAGCCCGCAAGAAGTATACAAATCACAAAGAGCAGAATCGAAGAAGAGTATTTCATTGTTGTCCCACCTGGATTTTTCTTCGGAAACTTAGAGCCAGACCTTAATAAAGTCTGGCTCTAAAGCCGGAGATAATTCATTTGGGAATGCACTTGTCGGTCCATTGACCTCAAAGTGTCGAGGTTTTGTTCGCTTTTAAATCCGTGCGTCAAAAACCTCTAGTCGCTGGATCCGTCTATTACGAACGGATCAAGCTTAATGCAACCGAGTTTGACTGGTTCGCTTGAGCTAATGTCGAAGTTGATGCTTGTAACAATATGTTGTTACGTGCCAACTCAGAAGAAGCTTCAGCTACGTCAGTGTCACGGATACGGCTGTTTGATGCTGACATGTTCTCTTCAGCGACCAACAAGTTTTGAACTGTTGATTGCAATCTGTTTTGAAGAGCACCAAGGTTTGAACGCATACCGTTGACATTTGTTTGTGCTGAATCGAGCGACTCAAGAGCAGCTTGAGCACCTTGCTTGCTTGTATAATCAAGACCAGCAAGACCTAGAGCATCGATTGTCGCTACGTTTGCAGAAGAATCAAAAGAGATTCTGTCTTCGACGTCGTTATTGTAAATACCAACTTGGAAATCAAATACTGGAGAAGATCCATCCAATAATTTAGTTTTACCCCAAGTCGTAACAGATGCGATACGTTGCATCTCGTTCTTTAACTGCTGAACCTCTTTATCCACGAAGCCACGCTCTGTATCACCTACAGTGTCAGAAGCGGCTTGGATTCCAAGTTCGCGTAATCGAGTGATGATGTTACCGATTTCGTTTAAGCCACCCTCAGCGGTTTGAACCATTGAGATACCGTCGTTAGAGTTACGGTTAGCTTGTCGTGCTGATCGGATTTGCGCTTTCAAGTTTTCTGAAATCGCCAATCCTGCTGCATCATCTGCCGCTTTATTAATGCGTGAACCTGATGCAAGTTTGGCAAATGAATTGCCAATGTTCTGTTGGCTGCCGAGCAAATTTCTTTGCGCGTTAATAGCCGCGATGTTTGTAGATACTCGTAATCCCATTTGTCTTATCCTCCGTTATGGTATTTCATGTTCCTCCTTGTGATTGCCCGTCGTGGGATGGCTTCCAAGCCAAAGTTCTTTCGAACACTTACTTTTTCGGGAGTGGGGGCGGATTCTTGACAGGACGAAAGAACAATTCAGACTGAAGAACGTAAAACTTGGCCTTTCGATTGATCGAGTCTATCAGACCTAAGATTTGAAATCAGTACTTTTGCAGAGTGAAAAACGTGTGTCGCTAGACTTTAGAGTCAAAAAATTTTTGAATAAATTCGGCTACCCAGACTGGATCATCCTCCTGAAGATGATGTCCTCCAGTCTCGTGAATGTGATATTTGGCGTGAGGAATCTGCTGAATCAGCTTCTTTACGTTCTTTTCTCGCACCACTAAATCTTTTTTGCCCCACAGAATTAACAATGGCGGCATTAATGATTTTAATTCTTGTAACAGGCGTTGATCTCGGATGCTAGACGTTGCTTTCATAAATGCATGAACAGCTGCAGAATCTTGATATGGATTTAAATATTCAGTGATACTTTCCTTATTAATAAGATCTCGCTTGCTCAAGATTCGTCCTAATAAATAAGAAAACACATAACGATTTGCGGCTGTTGCTCTAAAAAACGGAGAAGTCCAGGCGAAACTGGCCAATTTCAGTGGAACAAGACGGGGATCAATCGCAGGAGCCAAGGTCACGACCTTTTTCACTCGCTCTGGATTTTTTAATCCCAACCACAGGGCCAGCGCGCCGCCCATGGAGCTTCCCACCACATGGCATTCCTTCACATCCAAAGTATCTAAAAGTAATTGCAGTCGAGCGGTCTGTTGGTCGAGATCATAACTTTCTACCGCAATTTTTGAGGAGCGGCCAAAACCAGGTAGATCAACGGCGATCACCCGGTAGTGACGACTCAGAAGGGGCATCAGCAGACGCCACGTATAAACAGAGGCTCCAATTCCATGCAGTAATAAGACGGTTGGACCTTGGCCTGATATTAAATAGTGGATGTCAAAAGGACCGATCTTGATAAATTTTGAATCTGGGTTGGGTCCCAACGCGGGACGTGGTTTTGAGCGCAACAGGAGCCACAACATGACCACAGTAAGGGTCAAAACCAAAAGCATTGTAAGCCAGTACCAGTCGTTCAATCGATCTCCGAAAATCGGCAAAAGGCCACACGGCCTGAGCGTTCATACATTTCGTGCTGCACCTTTTTTAAATGCAACTCGGCATTATAGCCGATTGTACACCGATTCTCTTGAAACGAGTAATGGCTGCACTGCTCGCAGTAGAAAACCAAATTTAAATTAATAAAATCAGTCGGATGTATGGGGTCATACACGATGCTGCGGCGGATATTGGGTAATGTTCTGGGTTTCATTGACAAATCTCCAAAACGACTCTTCTTTAAGTAGAGAATTATATAGTGAAAATCTGGTGGTAAAACCAGCACTTTTGGAGTGATTCATGACTGATATTGAAAAAATGACGAGAAAAAGCCAGGAAGCCATGCAGGCGGCCGCTCAGATGGCCGAAGGCCAAAACAATCCTTATGTGGAGCCTGAGCATTTAGCCCTGGTTTTATTAGAGCAAGACGATGGAATCGTTCCTCAAGTGATCAATACGTTTGTACCTAATCATCGTGCTTTAAGCGAAGAGATCGAAGCTCGAATTAACCGCTTTCCAAAAGTCAGCGGATCCAATGTGCGTATGAGTCCCTCGCCCGCTACAGTAAAACTGTTTCAGGGGGCTGATCAAGAAGCGCGCGCTATGGGCGATAGCTTTATATCTACCGAACATTTTATTTTGGCCTTATTAAAAGGCGGCAACCCGGACTTAGCACGTGTATTTGAAAAGCACGGAGTGACTCTACATAAGTTCCAAGAAGCCTTGCTAAAGATTCGTGGCAGTCAAAAGGTCACGGATGATGATCCTGAAAATAAATACGATGTTCTCAATAAGTATGCTCGTGACTTAACGAAATTGGCAGAAGAGGGGAAGCTCGATCCTGTTGTTGGGCGTGACGAAGAGATTCGCCGCGTGATCCAGGTCCTCTCGCGCAGAACCAAAAATAATCCCGTGTTAATCGGTGAGCCTGGTGTAGGTAAAACGGCAATTGCCGAGGGACTTGCTTTACGGATTGTACATAAAGATGTTCCAAATGTTTTAATTGGTAAAAAATTGATGTCCTTAGACATGGGCGCTTTAATCGCCGGAGCTAAATACCGTGGCGAATTTGAAGATCGCTTAAAAGCTGTCGTAAAGGAAGTGACCGAAAGTCATGGTCAAATTGTTTTGTTTATTGATGAAATTCATACTCTTGTTGGTGCAGGCAAAACAGACGGAGCGATGGATGCAGGCCAAATTTTAAAGCCGGCTCTCGCTCGCGGTGAGTTGCGCTGTATTGGTGCAACCACTTTAGACGAGTACCGTAAATATATTGAAAAAGACAAAGCTCTTGAACGTCGTTTTCAAACCGTATTGGTGGATGAACCCAGTGTTCATGACGCCATTACGATTTTGCGTGGCTTAAAAGAAAAATATGAACTTCATCATGGGGTTCGTATCACCGATAGTGCCATTGTGGCGGCGGTGAAATTATCTCATCGCTATATTACATCGCGTTTTTTGCCTGATAAAGCCATCGACTTGATGGATGAAGCGGCCAGCCGTTTAGGAATTGAAATTAATAGTGTGCCGGCCGTGATCGATGAGATCGAGCGCAAAACTATGCAGTTGCAAATCGAGCGTGAAGCATTAAAGAAAGAAAAAGACGCCGGAGCAAAAGATCGCCTTGAAGCGATCGAGCGTGAATTACAAGACCTTAAAGTACGTAACAAAGAATTGCGAGCACGCTGGGAAAGTGAAAAGTCTTCGATCGGTGGCTTGAAGAAAGTCAAACAAGATATCGAGCAAGTGCGTTTAGAAATGGAAAAGGCTGAGCGAGAAGGCAATTTAGAAAAAGCTGCGGCATTAAAGTATGGGAAACTTCCTGAACTCGAGAAAAAATTAAAGGAATTCACCGAGCAAGCGGATGCAAATAAGCCCTCTGAAAATCGTATGCTCAAAGAGGAAGTGGGACCAGAAGAAATCGCCGAAGTTGTAGCAAAATGGACAGGTGTTCCAGTTAAAAAGATGCTGGAAAGTGAAAGCGAAAAACTGTTGAATATGGAAAAAGCGCTGCAGTCTCGAGTGGTCGGCCAAGATCACGCGCTTCAAGTGGTGTCCGATGCGATTCGTCGTGCGCGGGCTGAAATTTCAGATCCTCGTCGACCGATTGGTAGCTTTATCTTCTTAGGACCAACCGGTGTTGGTAAAACAGAAACGGTTAAAGCCTTGGCGGATTTCTTATTCGACACAGAGGATGCCATCATTCGTATCGATATGAGCGAATATATGGAAAAGCATGCGGTGTCGCGTTTGATTGGCGCACCTCCGGGATATGTGGGTTATGAAGAAGGCGGTCAGTTAACTGAGCGCGTTCGTCGACGTCCTTATTCGGTGGTTTTGCTAGATGAAATCGAAAAGGCACATCCTGATGTGTTCAATGTGTTGTTACAGATTTTAGATGATGGCCGTTTAACAGATGGCCAAGGTCGTACAGTTGATTTCAAAAATACCGTGATTATTATGACGTCGAATGTGGGCGCGCATGCATTGATTGATGAAAAACTCACTCAGGCTCAGAAAGAAAAAACGGCGCTTGATGCTTTGCGTGCGACTTTCCGTCCTGAATTTTTAAATCGTATCGATGAGATTGTGTTCTTCAATCCACTCACGGAAAAACAAATTTCCGGCATTGTGGAAATTCAGTTGGATGCGGTTCAAAAGCGTTTAATCGAGAAAAAGATCAAACTTGTTTATGGTGATGAAGCATTGAAGTTGCTAGCAAAAAAAGGTTTCGATCCAATTTATGGGGCAAGACCGTTAAAGCGTGTGATTCAAACTGAAGTGTTAAATCCACTTTCGAAAGAGATCATTTCGCACAAGGTTCAGCCGGGCGATACCGTTGAACTAAAGGCGAATGATCTTCACCTGGTGCTCTCGAAAGTCACCAAGTAATCGCTACGGTTATTGCCTTTACAGAAACACTTGAAGCGATCTGAGCTTTTGAGTGCATTTCGTGGTCAAAATAATTGACCAGTGTGGCTAAAAAGCGCTAATGTCCGCCTGATTTCACAGGTAATTTAACCCACTCTTATGCCTCAGTTGTCCAATTCCGGGTGGGTGTTTTAAGCAGGTGACATGTTCACAGGTATTGTCGAAGCAACAGCTCACGTCCTCAATGTAAACGAGGGCCGAGGTGTTGTTCGCCTCGAAATCGAAAAACCCTCGTCATTTCAAGATGTTAAAAATGGAGACTCGATCAGCGTGAATGGAATTTGCCTGACCGTCGAAGCACATGATGAAAAACGCCTGCAATTTGCTTTGGCGCCAGAGACCTTGAAAGTCACAGGTTGGACCCCTGAATCTTTAAAAAGCTATAAATTCAACCTCGAGCGATCGTTAAAATTCAGTGATCGTATCCACGGTCACTTGGTCAGTGGGCACGTCGATGCGATGGCCGAAGTCATCCGTGTCGAAACTGCCGGCGAATCGACAATCGTTTGCGTGCAAGTGCCAAAAAATTTAGCCGCATACTTTTGGCCCAAAGGCAGTCTGACGATTTCGGGTGTTAGTCTCACGATTAACAAAGTTGAAAGTGGACGTATTGAAGTGTGTTTAATTCCTGAAACATTAAAGCAAACCAATTTATCAACTTTAAAAACGGGTGATCTTGTGACGGTGGAAATCGACACCATGGCGCGCGGTCTGATTCATTGGTTAGAGCAAAGAGGAGGGAATCATGTCACTGCATAGTATTCCTGAGCTCATCGAAGAGATTCAATCGGGTCGTATGGTGATTTTAGTAGACGATGAAGATCGCGAGAATGAAGGTGATCTGATTGTTGCAGCTGATTACATCACACCACAAATGGTCAACTTTATGGCGACCGAAGCACGCGGACTGATTTGTTTGTCGATGACTTCACAGCAAATTCACCGATTAGGTTTGCCATTGATGGTAGGTGATGAAACCAATCACTCTCCAAACAAAACGGCTTTTACAGTGTCTATCGAATCCGCTAAAGGAGTTTCAACCGGAATTTCGGCTGCTGACCGTGCGCACACCATCAAAGTGGCGTCCAGTCCTGCGGCGGCACCACAAGATATCATCACGCCAGGGCATGTCTTTCCGATTCGTGCTCAAGATGGCGGAGTCTTAAAGCGCGCGGGTCATACAGAAGCCAGCGTCGACCTTTCTCGTTTGGCGGGATTAAATCCAGCCGCTGTGATTTGTGAAATTATGAATCCAGATGGAACGATGGCGCGTCTTCCAGATTTAAAAGTGTTTGCAAAAAAACATAATATTAAAATCGGCACGATTGAAAGTCTGATTAAGTACCGTATTCAAAATGAATCCTTTGTTGTTGAGAGAGCGAAAGCCAGTTTACCTTCACAGTTTGGTGCCGGATTTCAAGTTCACTGTTTCCAAAATCTCACCGATGGACGTGAACATTTGGCTTTAGTTAAAGGTGAGGTGGGTGCCGATACTCCAGTGTTGGTGCGCATGCACAGCGAATGTGTTGTAGGTGATGTATTTGGAAGTTTGCGGACACGCACGGGCGAATATTTGCGTGCGTGTATGGCCGAGATTGATAAGGCTGGCTCAGGTGTCATTATTTATTTAAAGCAAGAAGACATGGGTGGCAGATTAATCAATCGAATCAAAAGTTATGAAAAACTCGATCAGGGTGAAATGCCAACAGAAGAATTGGCGACCCCTTTTCGCTCCGATGATAAGGATTATGGCGTCGGCGCTCAAATTTTGAGAGCCTTGGGAGTACGTAAGATTCGTTTGCTGACGAATAGTCCGTCAAAAAAAGTAGGCCTTAAAGGCTATGGCTTAGAAATAGTTGAAAGTATCGCTATTGATGTGAACTCGGACCCTCTTATTCAGGTGGACCTATGAAAAATGCAATCCAAGGATCGAATCGTGCTCGTCCCAACGTAAAAGTTGGAATTGTGACATCCCGTTTTAATTGGGAGATAACATCAAAACTTGAATCTGGTGCTCTCGAGCAGTTGCAAACTTTGGGCATGAAAAATTCCGATATTGTTCTTGTTCGCGTTCCCGGCGCTGTGGAAATTCCATTAGCTGCAAAATCATTGCTTGATAGCGGTTGCGCAGGTGTTGTGGCTTTAGGGGCTGTCATTCGTGGAGAGACTTCTCATTATGATTACGTTTGTAATTCGGTTGAGCGTGGCATTAGTCAGCTGATGCTTGATTATAAAAAGCCTATCGCGTTTGGCGTACTCACCACCGAGAATGAAGAACAGGCATTGGACCGCGTGGGTGGAGCGCACGGACATAAGGGCCGTGAATCTGCTGAAGTGGTTCTTGAAATGATGAATTTATTAAGTGACATTTAAAACAACCAAAAGGAGACCCCCACATGGAAACAATGGATCTATCACCAGTTACGCTTGCGGATATGCAAAAAAGTTTGTGCCTTCGCGTCAGTAACTATAACGCTCGTTTACTTCTACACACCGCTGTTCAGAAGTCAGGATTGGCTTCAACAGATTTGCAATCTTTGAAAAAAGAAGATGCACGATCAATCTGCATGCAATTGATCAATCAAGGTGGACCTGCATTCCAAGTTGGTAAAGATCTTTATCAACAATTGCAGTAAGGAATTTTGAAGTGACGGGGACATCTGCAGCACTCGAGCCGCAAGAAACCAAAAAAAGACGGCGCGAGCTGGTCTTGGTGGTGTCCCTCACGCTTTTATTTCTAATTCTAACTTGGCTGCAATATAAACTCTTTGATATTTCGCAGTCTCTTCCATTTGTTCACTCGATTTTCTTTTTTGGTCTGGTCAATTTTAATATCATTTTGTTTTTACTACTCACATTTTTGATTTTCAGAAATGTTGTAAAGGTCTTTTCTGAAAAGCAAAGTGGTTTTATTGGTACAACTTTAAAAGGAAAATTAATTGCGGCGTTTGTGGCTTTTAGTTTTATTCCGACAGCTTTGATGTTCTTAGTCTCGGTCTTTTACATCAATAATAGCTTTGATAAATGGTTTAGTGAAAAGATGGCCGGAGTCTTAAAAAGCTCTCTTGAGGTCACAAATGCTTATTATCTCACGGCCAAAAAGAAAAACTATCACTTTGCGAATCAGATCTCCCAGTCGCTTGTTGAAAATAAGGTGCGTAATCCAGATAAAATTTTAAGTAACTTACGCGAAAAATACAGTTTAGATGCTGTCGAATTTTACCCAAGTCTCTTCGGGAAACGTTCTGTATTTTTATCAAAGGATGATGCGATTCCGATGATTCCGCCAGTTTCCGTCGAGTTTTTGCAGAAAGGCTTAAAACAGCGAGCGGAAAGTAGCACGATCCATCACTTTGGTGATGGCAATCTCGTGCGTGTGATTGTGCCAGGTCCTCGAGGCAGTGCGATAGTGGTTTCAAGCTTTGTCCCCTTATCGCTGATTGCGAAAATGGATGATATTGCATCTGCCTATGAAGATTTCCGTGATGTGAATCCGCTCGAATATCCCTTGAAAAGTATATATTTGATTATTCTCGTTTTAATGACGTTGGTGATTTTATTAGGTGCCACGTGGTTTGGATTTTATTTGGCTCGGCAGCTCTCAATTCCTCTAGAAGAGTTAGGGGTTGCAACGAAACGTGTAGCCAAAGGTGATTATCAAATTGTGAATTTGGTTTCTGGCTCCATGGAAATCAATCAGCTGGTCGCGCACTTTAACTCGATGACACAAGCTTTGGGTAAAAGTGAAAAAGAAGTGCGAGAGGCTCTTACTCGCCTGGATGAACACACTCGTTATATCGAAGTTGTGTTGGCGAATGTAAATACGGGTGTGATTTCTGTGAACGAATCGGGCCGTATTACCATGGTCAATCGTCATGCAGCCAAATTACTAGAGATTGAACCAGAAAAATTTATTGGCGTGCTTGCGAAAGAAGCCTTAAGTCCACAGTATTACGCTATTTTTCAAGAGCTTTCTGCCACAATGAAAAAGCATAAGGCTCAAGCGATAGAAAAAGAAGTGCGCATTCAAGTGAAAGATCGTGAAGTGCCTCTGCAAATGAATTTGTCGGTTTTGTATGATGAGCAAAAGCGAGAGCTTGGAAAAGTTTTAGTATTTGATGATCTCACTCCTGTGCTGTCGGCACAAAGATCAGCTGCTTGGACTGAAGTGGCAAAACGTATTGCCCATGAAATTAAAAACCCTCTGACGCCAATTCGACTTAGCGCTCAACGTTTACAAAAAAAGTTTGGGGCTGGGGTTGCCGATCCTGCCTTTAAAGAATGTACAGATATGATTATCGAGCAGGTGGATGATTTAAAAAATCTGGTCAATGAATTCAGTCTTTATGCGCGCATGCCTAAATCAAATCCAATTTTAGCGGACTTAAATAAAACCATTGAAGAAGCTTTGGTGTTATTTCGGGAGGCCCATAAAGAACGGGATATTGTTTTTACACCGGATCTGAATCTGCCTGAGTTTCGTTTTGACCCGGATCAAATTCGCCGCGTTGTTGCGAATCTCCTCGATAATGCCATTGCGGCCCTTGAGCACACCGCACAAGGACGGGTGGACATTCGTACTCAATATGATAGCTTATTGATGATTGGCCGCATCACTGTTGCTGACAACGGAATTGGCATTCCAAAATCTCTCAGAGATCGTATTTTTGAGCCCTATGTGACAACGAAGGAGCATGGAACAGGCTTAGGATTGTCAATTGTGAAGCGTACGGTAGAAGAACATAATGGATTTATTCGTGCTTTACCGAATCAGCCACAAGGTACTAAATTTTTAATTGAGTTGCCGGTGCAAAGAGTAAATCCGCTGCAACTGGGCGAGGGGCCTAGCGTATGAAGATGCCACGAACAGTAAAAATTCTTGTGATTGATGATGAGTCTGCGATTCGAGAGGTGTTGTCCGCATCACTGAAGGATGACGGTTTTGATGTGTCAACTGCGCCAGATGGACTGCGCGGATTAAAAGCGATTGGTGAATATCAGCCCGATGTGGTTTTGCTCGATATTTGGATGCCAGGAGAAATGGACGGCTTAGAAGTCTTAAGCCGTGCGCGTACTCAGTTTCCAGGAGTTCAATTTATTATCATGTCAGGGCATGGAACCATTGAAACGGCTGTGAAAGCAGTGAAGCTGGGCGCATGGGATTTTGTCGAGAAGCCGCTGTCCATGGATAAAATTTCGATTTTGTTAAAAAATATTTTGAATTTCCAAAGTGAACAGTCGGAAAAAACGGCATTGCTAAACAAGCTGAGAAAAAATATTGCTCTCGTTGGTGAAAGCCAACCGATGATGCAGTTAAAAGCCATGATCGCGCGAGTGGCGCCTGCGCAATCGTGGGTGTTAATCACGGGTGAAAATGGGACTGGCAAAGAATTAGTTGCCCAGAACGTGCATTACTTAAGTTCACGTGCAGGTGGGCCACTGATCGAAGTCAATTGTGCCGCAATTCCAACGGATCTAATCGAAAGTGAATTGTTCGGCTATGAAAAGGGCGCATTCACCGGTGCCGAAAAAGCTAAAAAAGGAAAGTTTGATCACGCAAGTGGTGGAACGCTTTTCCTAGATGAAATCGGCGACATGAGTTTGCCTGCACAAGCGAAAGTCTTAAGAATTTTGCAAGAAAAGAAGTTCCAGCGTGTTGGTGGCAATGAATCCATTGAGGTGGATGTACGAGTTGTCGCCGCTACAAATAAAAATTTAGAAGAAGAAATCAAAGCCGGAAGATTCCGTGAAGATCTTTACTATCGATTAAATGTGATACCATTCCGAGTTCCAACTTTACGTGAGCGTAAAGAAGATATTCAAGTTTTGATTTCTCACTTTGGTCGTCAGTACGCAAAAGACGGCGCATGCCGCGAAAAAGTTTTTTCTGAGCAAGCACTTGAGGCATTGAAAAGTCATTCTTGGCCGGGCAATGTGCGTGAATTGAAGAATTTCATTGAACGTATTTACATTCTGACTCCTGGAGATTTTGTTGATGTGCATGATCTTCGTTTTGCCGGATTAAATGAAAAAATTGAAGATTTAGACTTCGGAGATTTAGCCACTTTCCGTGAAGCTCGTGCTCAGTTTGAGCGTGAATTTCTACTCAAGAAAATTTCAGAAAATAATGGCAATATCAGCAAAACTGCCGAAGTGATCGGCTTAGAGCGCAGCTACTTACATAGAAAAATCAAATCCTACGGCATCGAGGTTTAAGAAAGGTTCCTACAATGAAATGGTCGAAAAGTTATCTGTTCACGATCAAAGATGTTCCTGCAGACGCTGAAATCCCAAGTCATATTTTAATGGTACGTGGTGGTTATATTCGTAAAATAGCTCCAGGCATTTTTACCTATGGAAACCTGGCTTTGCGTGCGATTCGTAAATTTGAAGCGATTGTGCGTGAAGAATTGGTAAAAAGAAATTGCACTGAAGTTTTAATGCCGATGGTTCAACCACGTGAGCTATGGGATGAAACAGGACGTTGGGAAAAAATGGGCGCCGGTCTTCAGAAGATGACCAATCGCAACGGCCATGATTTTTGCTTGGGTGCCACTCACGAAGAAGTGATTACGGATTATGTGCGTAAAGATGTAAAAAGTTATCGTGAACTTGGATTTAACCTTTTTCAAATTCAAACCAAGTTTCGAGATGAAATTCGTCCACGTTTTGGACTTATGCGTGGTCGTGAATTTATTATGAAAGATGCATATTCATTCGATGCGACTGTTGAAGGTGCGCAAAATGCATACAAATTAATGCATGAAGCATATACAGCGATCTACAAGCGTTTAGGCGTGAATTTCCGAGTGGTGCGAGCGGATAGTGGCAATATTGGTGGAAATCAATCTCAAGAATTCCATGTGCTCGCAGAAAGTGGAGAAGATCAACTGTTGGTGGCAACTGAGGGAGACTTCGCAGCCAATGTTGAAGTTTGCCCAGCTCTCAACGATCCAAATGAAGCCGCTTCTACAGAGGCTCCAAAGCCAATGGAAGAGTTTGCGACTCCTGGATTAAAATCCATTGGAAGCTTATCAAAATCCACCGGGGTTCCAGAGAAAAATTTAGTCAAAACTTTATTTTATTCGGCGTCGGATGATCCAACGAAAGCCAAGCCAGTGGCCGTTTTGTTACGTGGTTCAGATGAATTGAACCCTGTGAAACTAAAGAACCTTCTCGGCCTAGCTAATCCTCCTCTGATGTTAACAGATGAAGAGGTAAAGGCGGCCAGCGGAGCTTGGCCAGGCAGTTGCGGGCCTGTCGGTCTTAAGATTCCTGTGTATGTGGACCATGGCGTAGAAAAGTTAAAAAACTTTATTGTGGGTGCGAACAAAGATGCGTTCCATTTAAAGAATGTGAATATGGGTCGTGATTTTCAAGCTACGAAAATCGCGGATTTGCGCATGGCCAAAGATGGGGATCCAAATCCAGAGGGAAAAGGCACTCTCAAGACTTATCGTGGGATTGAAGTCGGCCATATTTTCTATTTGGGAACCACGTATTCAAAAATGATGAATGCGAATTTTCTTGATCAAAATGGCAAATCACAACCCATAGAAATGGGTTGTTATGGCATTGGGATTTCTCGCACAGTTCAGGCTGTGATCGAACAGAATCACGACAAAGACGGTGTGGTCTGGCCTAAATCCATTGCTCCTTATCAAGCGCATATTTGCTTACTAGATCCAGACAAGCCGGATGTCGCAAAGGTCGCTGATGATCTATATAATCAACTGGAAGCGGCAGGCATCGACTGTTTTATGGATGATCGCAATGAGCGCCCAGGTGTGAAATTCAAAGACGCCGATCTGTTAGGCTTTCCAGTGCGTGTAAACATAGGTGGAAAATCTTTGGCTGAAGGTGTGGTTGAAGTGATCGAGCGTAAAACCAAAGAAATGCGCAAGGTTGAGGTCGCGAAGGCCTTCGATAGCGTTAAGGGTCTGTTGAAGTAATTTTATTTAATTGAACAGCTTCCGCTTGCACAATCCGTAAGCGGAGAATCCTTTGCAAAGATTTGAATACTTTCAAGCTTTGATTCCGCAGACTTTAAAAGCAGGGCCACCACTAAAGCCTCCTTCAAGATGAGGCCTTCTAATTTCCAACCATAACGACTGACACGTCGAAAATTCTTAATATCGAAATGTAATTTCCCGTTGTAACTCAAATAAGGCAGCAGTTCATTTCTTTCATACTCCCATTGTTGTATTGCCGAAACCTCTCCTTGTATTGAAGCTTGTTTAGCGGCTTCTTTGTCACCTTTATGGAGTTCTAGGATTTGGTCAAAAAGTTCAAGAGCTTCGGCTCGCATTTCTGCAATCGCATCTTGATATTCGGGATAATAATCAACACCTTTCGCTAAAGGTTTTTGAAAAATACCTTCAATCACCTCAGGCTTTGGATATATCACGATTTCTACTGGCTCAGACCAAGCAATGGGTCTATTCAATAATGAGGGATCAAAAGCGAGATTCAGATTCTCCCAAAGGCCCGTTTCGGGATTAATTTGCAGCCCATAGTGAACTTGAAGAAGTTTTGGAGCTAAAGTTTCTTCACAACCAGCATCCGTAGACTGTTCGGCTTGGGCCATTGAAACACCAACAAGGACACTGAGTAGGATGATCAATTTGTTCATAGGGTTTTTGTAGGCGTCTCTTTTATTAATTGCAAATATCTGTTTTACAAACGACCTGGCCTTTTTTCAAAGGCCAGAGTTCAAGTTTATTCTCTCCACAGCTCGCAAGACGCTTTATCATTCGGATTGCCGGTTGCCGCTGGTGTAAAGCAGGTGATGTTGCCGCCGTATGTAGCAGTCAATTTGGAAATATTCAGGCCATATCCCTCGCGTACTAATGTTTTCAATAGATTAAGTTTTGTTTTGTTTACAGTTCCATCTGTAATTTCGATTGTGCGTCCTTGAGGGTATTGGCTAAAGCGCACGAGAGGGCGTATATAACAGGCGAATAGCGAGCTATCGATTTTACTTTCATCTAGGATTGGATCTAAGATTTCAATCGATGAACACTCGACTTGCATCGCAGTTACAACCCAACCCATATTGGCTTCAACCGTATACGCATCGTCGATATTTTTATCATTTAGTAAAACTTGAGCGATAGATGAGTCTAGGGGCGTAGATGTGCGAGCCATAGCATTTGCACCAATTAATGAAATTAAAACGAGAAGTGTACGCAGTATCATAGGGACCTCCTGGTTAATGTTGCCTCGCTATAGCATGTGGCGATAAAGGATGTTTGCTAAAAATTAGGAGTTGTAAAAAATCAAAAAAATCCCGATGCATAACCTCGTTATTTTAGACAAACTTTCTGGTCTTTTTAAGGGTTTAGGACTATATATGTGAGCATGTTAAAAAATCCGATTTTCGTAGCTTTGGATCTAGATGACCCTGCAAAAGCCATACAAATTGCAAAACAAGTCGAGCCTTTCGTTGGTGGTTTTAAAATTGGTCCGCGATTAATTTTAAGAGAAGGGGCCGCCTTCGTACAAAAAATAGCGTCGATCAAGCCTGTTTTTATCGACAATAAGTATTTCGATATTCCAAACACGATGGATTCTGCCATCCGTGCGACTTTCGAGATGGGCGCTACTTACGCCACCATTCACGCCCAAAGCGGCATTGAAGCGATGAAGCTCTTGGCGCAAACCGAGCAAGAGCTCAACCAAAAGCGTCCATTTAAAATTTTAGCTGTGACTATATTAACGAGCTTTGCTCAAAATACATTGCCGCCGAATTCAAACAAACAAGATATTGCAACACAGGTCATAGATCTGGCTAGCATCGCAATTCAATCCGGATTAACGGGCATTGTGTGTTCTCCACATGAAGCAGAAATTTTACGAGCTCGTCACAACAACGCCTTTTTAGTGACTCCAGGCATCCGTCTAGACGGAAATGTGGGTGATCAAAAACGTGTGATGGGTCCCAAAGAAGCGATGCTTGCGGGTGCTTCTGCACTGGTGATTGGTCGTCCGATTGTCGACGCAAAAGATCCAAAAGCGATCGCAGAACATTGTATGCAATTGGTGATGAAGTGAGACAAGTCATTGGCCTGCACTCGGTTCGCGAAGTTTTTAAAGTGCGTCCGCGTGCCATTCAAGAATTATGGCTGAAATCCGATTGGGAAAAAAATCATGAACTTCGTGAGTTCGGCGAGCTCGCAAAAAAACTAAAAATTCGAGTCACAGAAAAACCATTTGGCGCATTTGATAAACTGGGCTCCGGTCATCAGGGTGTAATGGCGATGGTGAATCAGGATCCTGAGTGGGACTTAGAGGCTTGGTCAGAACAAGAACACTCTATATTAATAGCGTTGGATGAGGTGGAAGATCCGCACAATGTGGGCTCGATTATGCGTTCGGGCTGGCTTTTTGGGGCTCAGGGAATTTTGGTGCCGCAGCATAGGTCGGCGCATTTGACGCCATCAGTCATGAAAGTGGCTTCCGGTGGGGCCGAGCATGTCGGCTTTGCGATCGAAAGTAATTTGCCGCAAAGTTTGAAGGAATTAAAAGACAAAAACTACTGGGTCATGGGATGTGTCGCAAGCCCAGAAGCCAAGTCATTATGGTCACTTAACCTACCTGAGAAGCTGGTTTGGGTGATCGGTTCTGAAGACAAAGGGATCCGCAGTTCGGTGCTAAATGAGTGCGACGAACAGGTGTATATCCCCCAAGTTGACGCGGCGGCCAGTCTAAATGCGTCAGTCGCCGCAGCCGTTGTTTTTGCTGAAACTGTTAGACAGTGGAAAACACACGGTAAATTTAAAAAATAATCTTTGACTCCGACCCTCTACTTCCATAGAAAAGGCGGTTACGTGTCTTTGCAAAGCTGGTTTAGCTCAATTGGTAGAGCAGCTGATTTGTAATCAGCAGGTTGCGGGTTCGAGTCCCATAACCAGCTCCATTTGTTTTAGATTCCGTAAATGAACAAACTAAAATTTGTTTATTTACAGAACAAAGCAAGTTCTGCTTGTTCGAATAGAACAAGTACGGATGGAGAGATGCCCGAGTGGCTAAAGGGGGCAGACTGTAAATCTGCTGGCTTCGGTCTACGAAGGTTCGAATCCTTCTCTCTCCACCAAAATGCATGGATTGCATGTTGCGGGAGTAGCTCAATTGGCTAGAGTATCAGCCTTCCAAG
>FRDC01002592.1_pt3 | contig 20520 bp, 20 predicted proteins | sample 1106171 | NCBI WGS metagenome assembly FRDC01 (sample SAMEA3930566, study PRJEB13176) | freshwater metagenome | biome: Drinking water system; feature: drinking water; material: water | place: Singapore | collected 2014-12-20 | reverse complement strand
GCGTCACGTGGTCCGAAATTCGACCAGCAGGTCAGATGATCCTGCGCGTCTTCAAAAAGCTGGTCTTCCGGACGTGTTGACGTTCGCGACCAAGCCCGAGATGGCCTATTTTCATCTGAAGACCTTGCTGGCGAAAGTGACGTCTTCGACTTCATGCAGATATCCTACGATCCAACCCACCGAAACGGGTCCGCCGGAGGCTTATCACCGCTAGAGATGTAAACGCGCTATTCGCTAAGTGTCAAAGGATTGTCAAAGGAGTGCTGGCCGGTCCGGTCTGGAGGTTGAGGAGGTTGGGTGCTGCGAGGCAAATGCGAGTGCTGCTTGCCGTAACGTGCCGCGCATTTCTGCCTCACGATGTTCAATTTCAAAGTCAGTGAAGTACCTCAACAACAATATCGTCCGCCAGTCGAACAGGGAGCGCGACCGTGGGGCTTAGATTTCAGAAGCGCATTTCAATTATTCCGGGCATCCGACTCAACTGGAGCTTGGGTGGGCCAAGCGTGTCTATCGGCCCCCGCGGCGCCAGCGTGACTATGAGCAAGCGCGGCGTCTATGGAAACGTAGGTGTTCCCGGGTCTGGTCTGTCGTACCGCACCAAGCTCAGCAGAGGAGGGAGCAGGTCAGCTAATGCCAGAGATGGCAGCGGGTATGTCCCGCCAGCATTAAGCTGTCCAACACCCGCACAACTTTCGGCACAGGCCGGCCTTCAGCAGGCGCAATACGCAGCAGACAACGCGCTGCTCGAAGTCACCCCGGACGGCACAGTGTCGATCCTCGTCGAAGATGGCTTTCCGCTGGAAGCAAAGGCGCTGCGACTTTTCTGGGAGAGTAGGGCATGGGAGGTCAAGCAGGAGCTCGAAGCGTTTTGTCGGACGCAAGACGCGGTTATGGATGCGATCTTTAACATTCATTCCGATACCCTCTCGCCACAGTTTCGTGCGGCATATTCCCCCGACCCTTTCAACGACCCTCAGCCCTCTCGGCCATCCGCACCGACTTATCCGGACGAGCCTCAGCGGACTGTCCTTCCCGCGCTAAGCGTTGTGGCCAGTATTTCTCCAGCCAAGCGAGCAGAACACTCGACCCGACAGCAGCAACACAACCGAGACTACGACGATGCGGTTCAGCAGTGGTCGAACGCAAAGCTCTTGATCGACCGCCGCCACACTTCCGCCCTGATGGCTTGGCAGCAGCAGGTAGCAGCTCACGATATCAAGCGAACTGCGCACGACCGCGAGCAGCTGTGGGTGCAGAAGAACTTCCGTTCCCTCCTGTGCACCAACGCTGGCTTTATGGAGCGTGCTCTCGAAGACGTCATCACGACGGTTGACTGGCCCCTAGAAACGCTTATCTCTTACTTGGTCTATCGGGATTGTTCGGGGGTAGACTTCGACATTGATCTGCCCGAGGTCGAGGATTTTCCGGACTATCGCTATCAGCTCTCTAAGGATGAGAGGAGGCTCCTTCGGAAGGCGGTATCGACCGCGGAGTCAGCGCGCCTATATGAACGCTATATTCACGGCGCGATCCTTCGACTCGCCGGTTTTGCATTCTCCACACTACCGGAAATCCACTACATCACCGTGTCCGGGTATACGCAGCGCTCTGATCCTGCCACCGGCAACATCAATGGCGACTATGTGATCTCGTGTCGCATTGCGCGAAATGCGTTCTCGGCGCTCAACTTCGAATCGATCGCTCTCCTAGACCCCGTCGCGGCGCTTCGGACCTTCGAGCTGCGTGCCGAGCTTCGCAATAAGCGCATGCAGACCATCACCCCTTTTGCCGGTGGGGAAAATCTGTGACCCTGCGCACAAACACAGAGGTAGCGGGCCGTCGCCTTATGTCGACACCTGTATCCTAAACGACGTTCTTTGAATCAGGGGGACGTAACCGGAACGCTGTCTTCGAACCGTAACAATTTCAGGGAGTATTCAGTGCAGGAATTTCGTCTGTCGTTCCTGGTCACCGCCATTTGCATTGGTTTGGCAGCCTGGTGGGGCTATTCCACAAGCTTGGGGCTGTGGCCGGCACTCTGGCTGACTCTGGTACTCGGAGTCCTTGAGGTGTCGCTTTCGTTTGATAATGCAGTCGTCAATGCTGGCGTCCTGAAGCACATGGACGAGTTCTGGCAAAAAATGTTCCTTACGGTTGGCATCCTCATCGCCGTCTTCGGTATGCGGCTGGTCTTCCCGATCGTCATCGTAGCAGTCGCTACTGGACAGGGCCCTGCCGCGGTGGTTGACATGGCGCTCCAAGAGCCTGAGCAGTACAGCCGAGTACTGACCGACAACTACGCATCTATTGCCGCCTTTGGCGGAATATTCCTGCTTCTCGTGTTCCTCGGCTTCATGTTCGATCAGGAGCGAGATGTTCACTGGCTCGGAGGGTTCGAGCGCACCGTCGGGAAGGCTGGCAAGGCCGATGCGATGTCGGTGATCGTTTCCATGGCGATTCTGATGCTCACCAATCTGTTCCTTCCACCTGATGTATTCCACTCAGTTTTGTTCGCTGGAATCGGCGGAATCCTGCTGTACTTGGCCGTCGATAGCATCGATGCATTCTTCGAAGTAGGCGATGCGGGTAAACGATCCGGTATCGCCGCCTTCTTATACCTTGAAGTGCTTGACGCCTCGTTCTCATTCGATGGGGTCATCGGTGCACTTGCTATCACTCGCGATATTGTCACCATCATGCTGGGGCTTTGCATCGGTGCGATGTTTGTCCGCTCTATGACGGTCTATCTCGTCAGGCGCGGAACGCTGGACCAGTTCATCTTCCTCGAACATGGAGCGCACTACGCGATCGGCGTGCTCGCCGTCATCATGCTCGTCGGTACGGTCCACCATGTGCCCGAAGTGATCACCGGCCTGATCGGGGTAGGCTTCATTGGTGCTTCAATTTGGTCATCGATCAGGCATCGCAAACTCCACCCGGTTGAGCCTGCAGGCGCGCTTGCCGATTAGCTGTGTTGATGGGGCCGAGGCCGCTTGAACATGAAGACACTAGGCCTGCTTTTTATGGGAAATGACGGCCTCGCCTTACGTTCATATCTACATTCAGCCCAACCGGGTCACGTCCAGCACCGATTCGTTTCATGAATTCAACGAGGATTAGCCATGCACCGCAAATTGCCCGTCTATCTGCTCATCGACACTTCTGGATCCATGATGGGCGAGTCCATCGAGGCCGTTAAGAATGGCGTCCAGTTACTCGTTTCGACTTTGCGTCAAGATCCCCATGCGCTCGAAACGGCATACCTTTCGATCATCGGCTTCGGTACAACCGCATCGGTGCTCGTACCTCTGACTGAGCTATCAGCATTCCAACCACCGGCGCTGACGGCAAGTGGCACGACGAGCATGGGTGAAGCACTGAAGACCCTAGCCCTCCAGATTGACAAGGAGGTTGCCCGAACCACTGCTGATACTAAAGGGGACTGGAAGCCGCTTGTATTCTTGATGACGGACGGCAATCCAACCGACAACTGGAAGGCCGGACTAGATGAACTTCGCAAGCGCAAGGTCGGCACGGTCGTCTGCTGCGCAGCCGGTAGCCAGTGCGATGAGACCGTGCTCAAGCAGATCACCGAGATCGTCGTGCGTCTCGACACGGCGGACACCTCGACGATTGCCGCGTTCTTCAAGTGGGTCTCTGCCTCCATCGCTGTCGGGAGTCAAAAGGTAGACGCTGGCGGAAAAGAAGTCACCGGTATCGATGATCTGCCGCCGCCGCCCAAGGAAATCAACCTAGTTGTTTGATAAGGCACCGTCCTCAGGAGAAGAAATGGCTGTCAATCTGAGTAAAGGCGGAACCGTCAACCTGTCCAAGTCCGAATTCGATCTGTCCAAGGTTACGATCGGCCTCGGCTGGGACGTCGCGAAGCCAGGCTTCATGTCCGGACTGCTTGGCAAGGGTGGTGAGGAATTTGATCTCGACGCTACAGCGTTCCTTTGTCACGCGGACGGCAAGGTTCACAACTACGGCGACAAGCTAAAGGGAGGCGATGTTGTCTTCTTTAACAACCTTAAGCATCCGTCCGGCTGCATTGAGCTCACCGGAGACAACCGGACTGGGGCCGGGGCCGGCGACGACGAGCAGATCATCGCCAATCTCAACGCTCTCCCGTCTCAGTACGCGAAGGTTGTCTTCGTCGTCTGCATCTACCAGGGGATGCAGAAGAAGCAGCACTTCGGGAAGGTCACCAATGCCTATATTCGTGCGGTGGATGCACGCGGCAAGGAGATGGTTCGCACGATCCTCTCCGCGAGCCCTGAAACGCACGGCATGTGTTCGGTGGTCTTCGCCGAGCTCAACCGCTATCAGAACGGCTGGGAGTTCAAGTCGCTGATGCAGCCCCACCAGACCGATGCGTTCGTCCATCTCCTCCGGGACTTTTACTACCCTGCTCAGTGAGTGCAGCCATGCGCCGACTTCCCGTCTATCTGTTGCTGGACACCTCCGGTTCGATGCGCGGCGAGCCGATCTCCGCGGTCAACGTCGGGCTTAAGGCGCTGGTTGCGTCCCTGCGTCAGGATCCATCCGCCCTTGAAACCGTTCACATCTGCATCATGACCTTCGATGCTGTTGTGAACGTCGTCGTGCCGCTTACTCCTCTGGACCAGCTCCAGCTACCGGAGATCACCACCCCTGAATCTGGGCCCACGTTTTTGGGCAAGGCGCTGGAGGTTCTCTGCGAACACATGGATCGCGAGGTCAAGCGCAACACTGCGGAAGAGAAGGGGGACTGGGGACCCTTGCTGTTCGTTATGACCGACGGTAGCCCCACCGATTTGCAGGTCTTCGAAGAGGCCCTGCCCGAACTCAAGAAGCGTCCGTTCGGCAACATCATCGGCTGTGCGGCCGGTCCCAAGGCCAAGCAGCACTATCTCGCCATGATGACGGACAAGGTGTTCTCGCTCGACACCATGGACAGCGCCTCCTTCACCAGTTTCTTCAAGTGGGTTTCCGCGGCCGTCAGCACCGGCAGCCGCAGCCAGGGCGTCGGCTCCTCAGCGCCATTGCCGCCGCCTCCTGCCGAGATCCAACTCGTCATCTGACCCAACGGAGACAGTCATGCGTCGATTGCCGATCTTCTTTCTCCTCGATGTGTCCGAGTCCATGGTGGGCGAGCAGCTCTATCGCCTGGAAGACGGCATCTCGAAGATCATCGATTCGCTGCGCACCGATCCTCACGCGATCGAGACGGCGTGGATCGCGGTCATTGCCTTCGCCGGCAAGGTGCGTCGACTCGCACCTTTGACAGAACTCACATCGATCACGGCGCCGGCACTCCCGGTCGGCGGGGGAACTTCGCTTGGTCGTGCGCTCAACTTCCTGATGGACGAGATCGACACCAACGTCCGCAAGAACACGGCCGAGGTAAAGGGCGACTGGAAGCCGATCGTCTTCCTGATCACCGACGGAAAGCCAACCGACGACGTCACCGCCTCCGTCGAGCGTTGGCGCAAGCACTATTCGAACAACGTCACGCTTGTTGCCGTTTCCATCGGTCGCTCTGCGGATCTATCTGTCCTCAATCAGCTCACCGAGGCGGATAAAGTTCTCACGCTCGACGACACCACCGACGCTGCTTTCCGAAAATTCATCACCTGGGTGACCCAGTCCGTGCAAGCGCGCAGTCGCAGCGTCGGCGATGCCACCAAGGAAGAAAAGTTACCGGATCTCGATCACTCAATCCTCAAGAAGCTGAACCTCGACAAGCCCCTAGATAGGGTTGACGAGTCAAACGCTTATTTCGTCTCCCGGTGCCAGAGCACCAAACTTCCGTACGTCTCACGATACGACCCCATCACACAGCCTGTTCAGATCCAGGGCGGGACCACGATCAACGCTACGCTGTTCCGCCTAGTCGGGTGCTACCCCGTGAAGCAGGCCTATTTCGAAATGTCCGCCGACCAGCCCAACGTGGCCACTGTCGACTCGTCGCAGCTAATCGGAGCACCCGCGTGCCCTCACTGCGGCAATGCGATCGGGTTCGCCATGTGTGACTGCGGCAACACCTTCTGTATGGCGGGCGAAGGCAATCAAACGTGTCCCTGGTGTGAGCAGACAGCGCACTTCGGCCGCATGACCGAAGGTTCCGACTCTGTTGAACTGACTCGCGCTCGAGGCTGACCGTGCCGTCCATCCCGCCTACCACATCTCTGATCGCGCCCGATGCTGACGAGGCGCTGACATCCCTCCTCGATCGACACCTGCGCAGTCAGGGCGTAGACCTTGACGAGCGACAGCTTCGCTTGATCAAGCAACAGCGCCCCGTACTCCAGTTTCTTCACGCCATCGTCGATCTCGGCCGGCGCCAGCTTCAGGAGGATGCTCGATCTGCTGATCAGGTTGTGCTTGATGCTGTTCCGTCCGCAGGTGTTGTGTCGACGGATCCAGCAGCGCCGCCTTCGGTGTCCGCTCAAACAGAGTCCCCTTCTCCTTTTATCTCACCTTCACCTTCGTTCCTTATCCAGGCAACTGGTGAAATCAAGAAGTTTACCCCCGAGGATTTCTCAGTCCCAGCATGCACCCTACCCGCGATGACTGCTCCTTTGGCTGCGGCTGAGGCGCCGTCACTCACGAGCGAACAGCCGGTCCAGATGCCTCAGTCCGAAATATCCAAGTCAACCCCTGTCCCCGCGAACCCTCCGAACCCTCCGAACCCTCCGAGCCCTCCGAGCCCTGTTGCGCCTTCAACGCCAAATCCCCCGGTCGGTGATGCTGCCGATACACCCGCTGTCCCGCCGACGGCCTTGAAACTTGCGCCTCCACCGGCGCCGAAGCCAGTGAGGTTGCCAAAGCTCCGGCTTCCCAATGGGACCGCCGACACCCAGTACGTTCACAGCATTGACCTCGCGAAGGTGCCGGAACTCGCTAACTACCGCTTGGTCGAGATGACAGGACTCGACGGTAGCGGTCTCTCGTTCGACCCCAAGATGCCCCGCATCCACGGCACCCCGGTCGTCGAAGCTGGCAAGCCTCACGAGTTCACTTTCCTCGCGAAGCTCGTCCAGTGGAGCGATGAATCAAAGACCGTCATCACCGAAGTGAATCTCTTCATCAATCCTCATCCTCGCTCGCTCTGGAAGGAAATCGACCCCGATCCTTCGCTCGAATTCCAGAAGGCGCATCGACGATCACAGGACTTTCACTCCAGTGGTCTTCGCGCGGTTCTGGCCAGCGTGCGCGGTCGTTCGCACGCCAACAGCGGGACGTTCAGAGAGGATGATTTCCACGTCCGCAGTGACAGCACTGGCAACTGGACCGTCGTGGCCGTTTCCGACGGGGCTGGATCGGCGAAGTATTCGCGCCGTGGTTCGCAGATCGCTACGGAGCAGTCCGTCGAACTGCTGGCTGCAGCATTACCTGCGTTCGACGCTCAACTCGAGACCCTATTCCCACCCGACATCGCAGCGAACCTCGACGAGAACGCCAGTGCGCTCGATGAAGTACGACGCGCCCTTCTCGAACCCGTAGGCCGAGCCGTGTTCAATGCATCCAAGGCGATTGTTGCGGAGGCCGCCAAGCTCAAGGTCGAGGAGAAGCTGCTTTCCGCCACACTTCTCCTAGCCGCAGTTCGTCCTTACGCCAACGGACTTCTGGTGGCCGCGTATTGGGTCGGTGACGGTGCTGCCGCGATTTTCGATCCGGAAACCGGCACGTTGCATCTACTCGGAGATGCGGATGCCGGAGAGTATTCTGGTCAGACGCGCTTCCTGCTGTCGTCAGAATTCTCTAGCAACGTCTGGGATTCGATTACCAAGCGATTCCGCTGTCGCTGGGTACCGGCTGGCAGCAGCGTCGTGCTCATGACCGACGGAGTCTCCGATCCGAAGTTCGGGACCGACAACTCGCTCCGTGATCCCGGCCGCTGGCTTTCTTGGTGGCGTGACGATCTGACGGCCGCCGTGAACCTATCCCGCGAAAATGTCGCGCTCCCGAAGGACCTCGAAGGCTATCTAGGCTTCTGGTCGCAAGGCGAGCACGACGATCGCACACTGGCTCTGGTGTACTGACGTGACCTCTCGATCTGCCCAAAATGTTGTCCGTCTCACCGCGCATGACGGGACGCAAGTGGAATTCGTCGACGAGGTCAAAGGCTCCGGCGGCCTGAAGGACTGCTACTTCTCGCCGGACCGCAAGTACGCCGTTCTGTTCTTCCGCGATCCGGTCGACGCCAACGGACGCGACCGCCTCGCCAATATCGTTGGCCGTTTTCGCCAAGGCATCTTCAACCAGACCGGTGGGGACTACTGGCACAACGTCTACTGCTGGCCCGAGCGCACGGTCGAGTGGAACGGCAAGTTCGGCATCACCACGCCTCTCTACGCAAAGCACTTTTTCTTCACGCATGGAAGCAAGAACAACGACATGCTGAAGATTGCCGGACGCGAGAAGGAGGGAAAGTGGTTCGCGTCTGCTAACAACCGATCAAAGTTCCTCGACCCGCGCGAACTCGGTACTTGGGCGACCCATCTGCGCGTCTGCCTGCTGATCGCGCGCGCGGTCCGCCGCATGCACATGGCCGGCTTGGCTCATTCCGACCTGTCTTACAAGAACGTGTTGGTCGATCCCGCCGGCGGTAATGCCTGCATTATCGACATTGATGGCCTCGTGGTCCCAGGAAAGTTTCCACCCGATGTCGTCGGCACCCCGGATTTCATCGCGCCAGAAGTCGTCGCAACCTCTCGCCTTGACAAGCACGATCCTCGGCGCAAGCTCCCCTGTATCCAGACCGACTGCCATGCATTGGCGGTACTGATCCACATGTACACTCTTTATCGCCATCCGCTGCGTGGCGGTAAGGTTCATGACCCCGATTCCACCCGAGATGAAGAGCTATCTATGGGCGAACGGGCTTTGTTCGTCGAGCATCCAACGGATGCTTCCAACCGAATCAAGCTTGCCAACGTGCGGCCGAGCGAGTTGCCGTGGGCCGATACCAAAGCAAGGCCCTATACGCTGACCGGTCCGTACCTTGCGCCGCTGTTCCTTCGCGCATTCACAGAAGGCCTGCACAATCCCCAGATGCGACCCGGCGCAAGCGACTGGGAGACCGCGCTGATCCGTACGGTCGATCTCCTGCAGCCCTGCATCAATCCCAAGTGCGAACAGGGTTGGTATGCGTTCGATAATTCGGCGAAGCCTAAATGCCCGTTCTGCAACACGCCTTTCAAGGGTGTGCTGCCAGTACTCAACCTGTACTACTCAACGCACAAGGCCGGTCAGTTCCGGCCCGAGAATCACCGGCTGATGGTCTATACCAATCAGTCGTTGTTCCCCTGGCACGTCAACCGAAACGTGGCCCCCAATGAGAAGCTCACCCCAGACCAGAAGCAGAGAGTCGGCTATTTCGTACTCCACAACGACCGCTGGTTTCTGGTCAATGAAAGGATGCCCGAATTGTTCAATGCGACCACGAGTGCATCTGTTCCAATCGGAGACAAGGTCGAGCTCGTTGACGACCTCAAGCTACTACTGAGTAGGTCAGAAGGTGGACGACTGATCCACGTCCAGCTGGTTGACTCTCGATAGAGGGACTCGCTCCTCTACCTTCGCCAGCATCAATTGCATTCAGCCATATGCGTGAAACGGTAAAGATGTATTGACCCTTCAAAGACTTTCTGTTGTCCATCCGCTCACCACTTATTAAAACTTCATCGAGTAACGGCCCCATGGATCTACAACCTGGACAGAACACTTCGCTAACGGCGTCTTCCTTGACGCTTGATATCGCCATTGAGGGCGCCCCGAGCGGCATGGAGCTCGATGTCAGTGCGTTCATGCTCACCGAAAGCGGGAAGGTGGTCGGAGACCAGGGTTTCGTGTTCTACGGCTCGCCGAAGTCGCCTGACGGGTCCGTACAGGTCAACCCGTCCGCTCGACACTTCGATGTCGATCTTTCGAAGATTCCTGGGACGATCACGCGAATTGCGTTCACGCTCACCATCGACAAGGGCCTGAGCCGTGCGCAGCGCTTCGCGCAGCTTTCCGGCGCTGCCGTGACGGTGCGCTCTGGAAGCGACGTCCACGTCTTCAGGCCCGACGTCAAGACGATGAGCGAAACGGCTCTGATCCTTGTCGAGCTCTACCAGCGCAATGGGCAGTGGAAGCTGCGCGCAGTAGGTCAGGGCTTCAACGGCGGCCTTGGTCCTTTGGCAAAGCACTTTGGCGTCGACATCTCCGATGACCCGGATGCCAAGGGCTCATCGGCACCCCCGTCATCCGGCAGCGCGTCCCCGCCGCCGCTTCTGGGCGCTGCGCCACCTCCCCCCGCCCCCGCGCCGCGGCCGGTCAACCTCACCAAGATCACTCTTGAGAAGGCCAAGCCGATCTCCCTCGAGAAGGCCGGCGGCAAGTTCGGCCAGATCGTCGTCAATCTGAAGTGGACCAAGGGCGGTGGAATCCTCTCGAAGGCGATCGACCTCGATCTCGGTGCAATGATTGAACTTCAGAACGGATTCAAGACGGTCGTCCAGGCTCTTGGCGGCAGGTTCGGCGATCTAGATCGAGAACCTTACTGCAAGCTCATGGGCGATGACCGCACCGGCAAGTCTGGCGACGGCGAGTTCCTCCACATCAACGGCGACCAGTGGGCACAGGTCAAGCGCGTTCTGATTTTTGCTTTCATCTATGAAGGTGCACCGAACTGGGCGAAGGCTAATGCAGGGGTCACCGTCAAGATGCCCGGGCAGCCCGAACTCGAAGCCAGGCTCGATAGTCACAGCTCGAATCAGGGGATGTGTGCCATCGCCATGCTCGAAAATCACGGCGGCTCGGTCAAAGCGACAAAGTATGTCGAGTACTTCAGCGACCACGAACCCATGGATCAGCGGTTCGGATACGGATTTCGCTGGAAGGCGGGCTCAAAGTAGGGTCATTCGGCTTCAGCTACGTCTGACAAGCTGTCCCATATTGCGCCTAAATACTCATTACCACCGCATCGTGACACAGGAGTAAATTCACAATGTCTCTTAGCTGGCTAAAAGGAAAGCTCGATGATGTCACCAAGTCCCTCAAGAACGAGGTGACGAAGATCAAGAACCAGACCTTCTTGGAAGGCGTCGTCGCCGGCTGCACGATGGTCGCGTATGCGGACGGTGTTGTTCGGCCGGAAGAGAAGCAAAAGATGATGGGCTTTATGCGCTCCAATGACGTGCTGTCTGTCTTCGACATCAGTAAGGTCATCGCTATGTTCGACAAGTCTTCCTCGAAGTATGAATTCGATCGCTCCATCGGCGAAATGGAAGCACTTGCCACCATCGGCAAGCTACGCAGCAAACCCGCCGAAGCGCGCCTGCTGGTTCGCGTGTGCTGCGCTATCGGCGCATCCGACGGAAACTTCGATGAAACCGAAAAGAAGTGCGTCTCCAAGATCTGTAAGGAACTCGGATTGGACCCGTCCGAGTTCGATCTGTAGTACCTGGGCCGAACCCTCCCGGCCCACCGGGCCACCAATCATTCACGTAGGAGAATCATCATGGGTGTGAGTCTGCAAAAGGGCGGCAACGTCAATCTCAGTAAGGAAGCGCCGGGACTCAGCGAGGTCATCGTCGGCCTCGGCTGGGATCCGCGCGCCACCGACGGACAGGAATTCGACCTCGACGCCAGTGCCTTCCTGTTGAAGCCCGATGGCAAGGTCGCCAGCGACGCAGCATTTGTCTTCTACAATAATGCCAAGTCCGAGGACGGCGCTGTCCACCACACAGGCGACAATAAGTCGGGATCGGGCGAGGGTGACGACGAGAGCATCAATGTTTCGCTTGCCAAGGTCTCCGCTGGCACCGACAAAATCGCTTTCACTGTCACAATTCATGATGCCGAGGCACGACGTCAGTCGTTCGGCATGGTCGGCAACGCGTACATCCGCGTCGTCAACAAGGCCGACGGTAAGGAACTCGCTCGCTACGACCTAACCGAGGATGGCAGCACCGAGACCGCCATGATCTTTGGGGAGCTCTACCGCAACGGCGCGGACTGGAAGTTCCGCGCGGTGGGTCAGGGTTTCAAGGGCGGCCTTGGTCCGCTCGCCAAGAACTACGGCGTCAACATCTAGGTCTGACGGCCATCGCGTGAACCCTGTGCTCGCTTCGGCAACCGATCTGCGTTTCCGGATGTTTCCGGCGTCGCTGCTGGAGCGGGCTGCAGTTTTCTCTCCCCGAAGGATTGAATGGAGCAGGAGCGGCCCGATCGCTGGTTGTCGTTCGTCGACATCGTCGCGCGCGAGTAGGTCATTGAGTACGCGCTCTTTGCTTGGTCGGCTTCTGAGGGTTGGTAATCTTCGACAGCTCTGGGCCGACGGAAGTGGCGTGCTTATCGATCGTTTATTAGCTGCCATCACTTGGCCCGTCTCCGAAGTCGAAGACAGTTTCATAGATATCGTGACGGGGAGCGATTCATCAGCCTTCAACTATCTCTATCTCTATCTCTATCGCGAGACGGTCGTGTTGTCGTAAATTGCCGATTTGCAGAATGACATCGTCTTCAACACCGATCGTCGATTTAAGCTTAATTTTTCAGGCAGGTTCGGTACGCGGCAGCTTGAGTTCTCCAGACATAAGCAACGTGATGAGTACCAGAGCTTGGTTCTCGAAGCCGTGCAGATAGTTGACATTCGTTTCATCAGCGACTTCAACAGTGATTGCAATAATAATCCGGTCCTTCTTTGAGGGGCTACAACTTAGGAGACTAACGTGGCGGTCAATCTGAGCAAGGGGCAGCGCATCTCGCTGTCCAAGGAAGCTGGAACTACCCTCACCAAAATCATCATGGGTCTCGGATGGGACGCCAAGAAGACGAAGGGCTTTCTCGGCTTTGGCTCGAAGGGTCAATCCATAGATCTCGATGCCAGCTGTCTGATGTTTGACGAGGCCAAGAATCTGCTCGATCAAGTGTGGTTCCGTCAGTTGCAATCCAAGGATGGCAGCATTAAGCACACGGGCGACAATCGCACCGGTGACGGGGACGGTGATGACGAGCAGATCCTCGTGAACCTCAGCACTATTCCGGCCGGGGTCACCAGCCTCGTGTTCATCGTCAACAGTTTCACGGGCCAGTCCTTCGATCAGATCGAGAATGCGTTCTGTCGTCTCGTCGACGGCGCCAACAACAAGGAAGTCGCCAGGTACAACCTGAGCTGCGGCGGCAGCCACACTGCGCAACTCATGGCGCGCGTCTACCGCAAGGACGGTGACTGGAAGATGCACGCCATCGGCGAACCGGCTTCGGGGCGCACGTTCCACGACATGTTGCCGCTGGTGACGCCGCACCTCTAGAGCGGCGTGCTTATTGCTTCAACGGCGCCGGAAGTCGGCGCCGATTTTCACGATGCCGATTGCACTTTTCAGCAATCAACGGCGGGCGAGTTGCGCCCGAAATTCACCGAGCAAAGATTCACCATGCAGCAGCCCTCGACACGCGTCTGGTTCAACCGGCACTTCTCGACCATCGGTCGAGTGCTCCTGCTGTTGCGACAGGCGCATGATCCATTGCCGATCTGGACGTGCGTGTCCCATCGTCACGCGCACTTCTCGGGGTTCGCGACCGCTGATCACGCGTTGCTCGAACCCGCCGGGCTCGACGCTCCGTCCTACCTTGAATGGTGCCTCGCTACGGTCCGCAAACTTGGCATCACGCACCTTGTTCCTGGTCATGAGCAGTCCTACCTCACCGCTCATTCCTCCGCGTTCGCTGAAGTCGGTTGCACGCTCATTCAGGCCGCGCCTGCCAAGATTCTTCCAAACCTTCATCGCAAAGAGTGGGTGTACGAACAGCTCGTCGGGTTAGTGCCACTGCCGGCATATCGGCTCGTATCCACTATCGATGACGCCCTCGAAGCCATCGACCAACTTCGCCTAGAAGGCGAGGTCAGCGTCAAACCCACCGTTTCCGTTTACGGCCGCGGCTTCTACCGATTGATCGAGGAAGGGCCGGTATCCTCTGACGTTGAAACGGTTCCCGGCTGGGAAGGCCGCGCGCGTGCCCGCGAGACATTCGATCCGCACCTCGTCATGCGTTACTTGCCAGGGCCCGAGTACAGCGTGGACCTCGCCGCTTGCCATGGCCAACTCCTGGCTTGCGCGATCCGCAAGAAGGGCGAGGCCGACAAGGTTCAGAATCTCGTCGAGCATCGCGAACTCGTCGGCTATGCGACTGCGATGGTCAACCTGTTCAAGGTCAACGGGCTTGCCAACATTCAGTTCAAGGAAGATGCCGACGGCCGACCTTTCCTTCTTGAGATCAATCCCCGCGCGTCCGGTGGTCTTGGTATGGCCTGCGTTTCCGGCATCAACCTCCCTGATATCGCCTATCGCGCGACGATCTTCCCGGGCCTGCCGCTGCACATCCCGAAGGGCAGAACCGGCATTCGCGTCACGGAGATCTCCTTGGCCGTGGAGCTGCCCCGGCCGGAACCACTTCCCGTGGTCGACACCGCAGCATGATCGTGGAGCGCTCTTCCGTCCGACTGCCGACCGGCGTCCTCGATTACTGCGGTGATCCGGCGAATGCGATCGCGTTAACGAGTCTCTGCGATTTCGGAGCCCGCCGAAATCCCAAGCGTGGCTTCGTGTTCGTATCAAAGGTCCTTGGGAAGCACTGGCCCTCGTCGCCGAGCGCGATGCTGGAACTACACAACAAGCTCGCCTCTCAGATTCCACAGGATGCAGAAAGCATCGTGTTCATCGGCATGGCGGAAACGGCGACCGGCTTGGGACACGGGGTGTTCGAAGCGTTCCTCGCCCAGTCGGACATTCCGTCCATCTACCTGCAGACCACACGTTACCCGCTGGCTGGCGCCACTGCGATCGAGTTTCAGGAGGAGCATAGCCACGCCACTCAGCAGTACCTGTACCTGCCGGAGCAGAAGGAACATCGTGACCTTCTTTCGTGCGCTACCGTGGCTGTCCTGGTCGACGACGAGGCCACGTCGGGTAGGACGTTCTTGAATCTCGCGCAAGCCCTGCGCGCATCGGCGCCGCGCCTCCGCATGGTCCTTCCCGTCATGCTCACAGACTTCACCTCTGGCCATCTCATTGATCAGCTGTTGCGGATACCGGGCATCGAGACCGCCCGCTCGATCTCGCTCTGGAAGGGCAGCTACCAGTTCAGCCGCGATCCACAATTTAACGAGACGCCGGTCGCGCCCGCGTTTGCTCAGGTCAGCTGCCGTCGCGGACATATTTCCCCTCTTACTGCGCGCCTCGGCCTTTCAGATCGCATCGAATTGCCGTCCACGTTGGTAGATCAATGCCATGCGCTGTCCGGGGTCGCCGATACCTTAGTGGTGGGTACCGGCGAATGCATGCATCCGGCCTTTCGTCTGGGACTGGCTCTGCAACGCAACGGACGCGACGTGGCGGTTCAATCGACCACGCGCTCGCCCCTTATGGTGGCTGGTGCCATCGCCGACGCCAAAAGCGTCACCGATCCCTACGGCGAGGGCATCCCGAACTGGCTCTACAACCTTTCCCGATCCGCCGCTCGCCAGGTTGTGGTCGTGCATGAGTCTGCGGAGCGCGGTTGCGTGAGCGATCTCGTACGAGAACTTTGTGCCATCGAAGTTGACCTGTCGGCGCTGACGGTGCGGCCTGCCAATGCTTTGCGGGTACGGCACTGATATGTTCCAAGTTGCCTTCGTCGATCTCGACGACACCCTATTTTCTTCACTGCACAAGCAGGTCGACGGGAAGCACCTCGAGCCTGCGGCGTTGCTTCGCGATGGGTCCACCATCAGCTACGCATCACCCCAGCAGTTAGCGCTCATCCGCTGGCTGCGTACCTCCGACCTGGTGGTGCCCGTCACCGCGCGCACGACCGAAGCGTTCCAGCGTGTGCTAATCAAGTTCGACGGCATGGCCATCGTGAGCCACGGCGCCACTATCCTGAAGGCCGATGGTGCTCCCGAACCCTCCTGGTCGAAGACCGTCGATGAGGGGCTAGAGCGCGATCTTCGCGTCCTCCAAACGCTCGTCGATCTGCTGCAGCGTGAGCGCGGCGGGCCAGGAGGGCTAAATGTTCGTATTGCGGGTGAGCCAGGGCGGCCTGCTTACCTGATGGCTAAGGACCCAGCCAAGGATCCCGATAAGGTCGCGAGTGCGTCCGAACGCTGCGTCCGCCCATGGATCGCTGCCAACCCGGGCTTCACGCACCACCTTAATGGAAACAATCTCGCCGTACTGCCGCCAAGCATTGGCAAGCGTGCGGCCGTGACCTATGTCATCGAACAACTCAAGCGAGAGCACGGCGAACTGTTCGTCATCGGGGCAGGCGATAGTTTCACCGATGTCCCGTTTATGTCCTTGTGCGATGTGACGCTGGTCCCCACCCGCAGCCAGGTGTGGAACGGGGTCAAAACTCGCGACGGCGGTGATGCCTGATGGACGTCAATATTCCGTTTCCGGGCAGCTATCGACCCGATGACGTCGCGTTTCTCCTCAAGCGCATCGATATGACCCCGATGGAGGACCTGGAACAGAAAGAGAAGCTGATCCAGTCCGGCGCCTGCCACTACTCCGAGATGCTTTCCGTCGAGAAGCAGCCATCGGCCGATTACCTGCGGCTGTTCCACGAAGCGGTCGAGATCAATACGCCCACCATGGCCCGCGATCTCATCCGCGTGTCTCGCGAAATCCGTCGCCTGCGACCCGAGGGCATCGTTCTCGTCTCTCTGGCTCGCGCCGGCACGCCTGTCGGCGTTGCTCTCAAGCGCCTTTTCGCCGAGTCGGCTCAGATCGAAGTGCCGCACTATTCGATCTCGATCATTCGCGACCGCGGCATCGATGCGGCCGCGCTCGACTACATATGCGCTCGGCACAATCCTCGCGCGCTCGCTTTCGTCGACGGATGGACCGGCAAGGGCGCAATCACAACTGAGCTTCAACGCAGCGTTCCGGCGTACAACGCAGACCGCGGCACGCACATCTCTCCCGACTTGTTCGTGCTCGCCGACCTTGCCGGCTCAAGCGGCGGGTGCGGATCTACTGACGACTATCTGATTCCGTCTAGCATCCTCAACGCGACGATCTCTGGCTTGGTCAGCCGCAGCATCCTCAACGACCAGATCGGCCCCGGTGATTTCCACGGCTGCCTGTTCTACGACCACCTTGCAGAACAGGACCTTTCGCTCTGGTTCATCGAGCGTCTCATGACAGCTGTTCGCGCTCGTCTGTCGGCCGAATCGACCGTGCACGATTCGGTGCCTAATCGATCGGACGCAGCCCGGAGATCCGAGCAGCTGGTCGCTGACCTCATGCACCGCTATTCCATCAGGGATCGGAACTACATCAAGCCAGGCATTGGCGAAGCCACTCGATCCTTGTTGCGCCGCGCGCCGCGCGTGCTATGCCTGAACTCATCAGACGGACCCGAGACCCAGCACCTTCGACTCCTAGCCACTGAGCGCGGCGTGCCGGTGCACATCATTCCCACCTTGCGACTCAAAGCGGCGGCGATCATCAAGGACCTTGCACATGCATGAAGCCTACAAACTCGGCGCGTCATTGTACGTGCCGGCCGTGCACAACAAGTTGCTGCCAGCCCTGCGCGGCGACCTGTATCCAGCAGTCCGCTCGCTGATCGCCTGCACGGAGGATTCGCTCAGAGATTCCGATGTACCTCGGGCACTCGCTCACATTCGTGGCCTTCTGCCGTCGCTGCCCAGCCGTGCCAGCGGCCCATTGCGATTCATTCGTGCCCGCAATCCCGAAGTGCTCGGTGAACTGCTCTCGATGCGCGGTATTGATCGAATCCACGGCTTCGTGATCCCGAAGGCCGACATGGATTCGTTGCCCGCCTACGAGCGTCTCCTCGCCGGCCGTGAGTTCTGGATCATGCCAACCCTCGAGACCTCTCCGGTATTTGATCTGCTCGGTCAGCGCGAGATCCGGATGTACCTGCAAGCCTCGACGATCAAGCGCCAGGTACTCGCGTGCAGGATTGGCGGGAACGATTTGCTGCGTATGCTCAGCATGAAGCGCAAGCGGGGGGGGACTCTCTATGAAACGCCCCTCGGGATCCTCATCCAGCAGCTCGTTCTTTCTTTTCTCCCATACGGCTTCCAGCTGACTGCTCCGGTTTTCGACTTCGTCGACGATCCCGACACGCTTCTCAACGAGACCCAGATCGACGTCATGATGGGCCTGATCGGGAAAACCGCGATTCATCCCAGCCAGGTTTCGGTCATTGAGCGCGCGCTCGCGGTGAGCGACGAAGACCTTCGGACGGCACGCGAGATCCTTGGATCGAACACTGCGGTGTTCAAATTCAACGGCGCAATGATGGAGCGCACGGTACATGAGCCTTGGGCGCAGTCCGTTATTGCGCGCGGAGCCACTCAGCCTCTGCCCGTTCACGTCGAGTGCTGAAACCTCCGCATCCCCGACTGGTCAACTTTCGGTCGGCAGCAACAACATGAGGAACCTCTTGAACAGCTGCACGCCATCATCAATACGATGCTGTTGGTTTTTTTTAATCCTGATCACGAGCTCAACAGCAGTATTCGCATGCACCGGTCGTGTCGTTGGCGTGACGGATGGCGACACGATCAAGGTGTTGTGCGGGCAGACCGAGATGAGGGTTCGTCTTGCACAGATCGACGCCCCTGAGCGCGGCCAGGCATTCGGCGCGAAAGCCAAGGAAGCGCTGTCTGATCTGGTCTTCGACCGGGAAGTCCGACTCGACCTAGGCGAAAAGGACCGTTACGGCCGAGACATCGCCACCGTCTGGCGCGGCAGTCTCGACATCAACCGCGAGATGGTCCGGCTAGGCTATGCGTGGGCGTATCGCAAGTACCTTGTAGATCCCTTGCTGCTGGACGACGAAGCCGCGGCCAAAGCTGCCAATCGAGGTCTTTGGCGTGACGAAGATCCCGTTGCCCCGTGGGATTTCCGCCGGCGCAGTCGATCGCGCTGATCGACAAAGATCAAAATCCGACGTGATACCCGCGGACTCGCCGCAAGGCGACCTTCGTTTCATTCATCAACAGATCATGTTGGAGCAGAACACAGATGCTTGGCAGGCTGACCAGCCCGATGGCGGTACAGATGGCAATCGACGAGTTCGTGCGCGTCGGGCGGACGGCATTCCTGACCCGATACGGCTTCGGTAAATCGCGAGACTTCATGGTCCGCGACAGCAAGACGGACATGCTGTGCGATTCCAAGGCGGTCATCGGTGCGGCTTACGGCTATCAGTATCCCGATGAGGGACCGCTTAAACCCGCAGACTTCTCCGGCGGTGAGGCGACCGTTCTCCCCAAGCTTCAGGGGCTTGGCTTCACAGTAGTTCGGATCGGGCAGGATTGGACCGAGGATGAGGTCCGCGCAACCGTCGTGTCTTACTTCGAGATGCTCCGGCACGAGGCTGATGGCACGCCTTACGTCAAAACGGCGTTCAACGACGCGTTGCGGCGGAAGCTCAGCGGCCGTAGCAAAGCATCGGTTGAGCTCAAGCATCAGAACATCAGCGCAGTCCTGCATCACCTGAACCTGCCATTCATTCAGGGCTACAAACCGCGTGGTAACAGCCAGTTGTTGCTGCGTCAGGTCGTTCAGCAGCACGTACTCGACCATACCCAGGACCTGGAGCGCGTAGTCGACGCACTTGAAGTAGCGAGGCCAGCAGGTGAAGCCAGCTTTGTCGCTCGTGTCGTGGATCCGCCGATCCCACAGATCATTGACGCTTCCCAACTACTCCGTAAGCGGCTACCCCGCAAGATCGACCACGCGGCTCGGGATGAGGCCAATCGCAAGCTCGGCAGAGCCGGAGAGCAGTGGGCCATCGATTTCGAACAGCACCGGCTGAACCATGCGGGGCTCGGCGCCCTGTTCAGCAAACTCGATTGGGTGTCGGACCGCTTGGGCGATGGCACTGGCTACGACATCCACTCCTGGGATGCAGCGGAGCAGCCCCGGTACATCGAGGTCAAGACGACCAACGGCGGCCACGCCTCCTCGTTCATCATCAGCCGGAACGAAGTCGATTTTTCTAAGGAAGCGGACGACGCGTTCTATCTGTACCGCGTGTTCAGCTTCCGGAGCCAGCCCGCGCTGTACATGCTCCGAGGCGCCGTTGATCAGCATGTGAACCTCGAACCGCTCGACTACCGGGCGTCATTCAGGAGACTGGCGGCTACAGCCATCTGAGTTCGCTGCGCTCGCGACTGACGTCGTGATGACCGGGTGCGATTGCGCTGTCCAGAAGGATTACCGTCCTATCGAGCTCAGGAGTCGACGATTCCTTTGCACGACGGGTAGTTGGAGCAGCCCCAGAACGAATTGCCGGCTCTCGTACCCTTCTTGGCGGTCCGGCGGACCATGGTGCGGGCACACCAGGGGCAACTTGGCGCATCGCTCGCCGAGGCCTGTGGCCTGCTTGAGCGCGTGCCTGCTACTGAGTGTCTTCCGCCGCCCGCTGCAGGGCCGTGTTGCCGCCGACTGAAAGTTGACCATCTAGAAGGGGTTTCGCCGACCGAAAACTGACCAGGGTGTTCCGACCTAGCCTGCTGGCCTT
>FRDC01000708.1_pt2 | contig 20543 bp, 20 predicted proteins | sample 1106171 | NCBI WGS metagenome assembly FRDC01 (sample SAMEA3930566, study PRJEB13176) | freshwater metagenome | biome: Drinking water system; feature: drinking water; material: water | place: Singapore | collected 2014-12-20 | reverse complement strand
AGGGGGACGTGCTCGCCGGCGCGATCGGCGCCGCCTTCGCCAAATCGGATGCGTTCGCGGCGGCCCGGGCGGGCGTCTGGCGCCATGCCGCCGCCGCGCGGCGCTGCGCGGCCGGGATGATCGCCGACGATCTCGCCCGCGCGCTGGGGGGCGTGGCATGAGCCGCATCGTCCGCGTCGCCGCGCGGGGCGAGGGGGTGAGCGACGATGGCCGCTTCGCCCCGCTCGCCGCGCCGGGGGATTGGCTGGCCGAAGATGGCAGCGTGACGCCGGGGCCGCATCATCAGGCGCCGCCGTGCCGCCATTTTCCGACGTGCGGCGGCTGCCAGCTCCAGCATCTCGACGCCGCGAGCTATGCCGCATTCTGCACCGATCGCGTCGCCGGCGCGCTCGCCGCGCAGGGGCTGGAGAGCGTGATCCGCGCCCCCGCGCTGTCGCCGCCGCGCACCCGCCGCCGCGCGAGCCTCCATTATGAGCGCGGGCGGCTCGGCTTCAGCATGGCGGGGAGCCACCAGCTCGTCGATCTCGCCGAATGCCATGTGCTCGCGCCAGCGCTGTTCGCGCTGGTCGCGCCGCTCAAGCGATTGCTCGCCCGGCTCGCGCCCAAGCGCCGGGTAGAAATCCGGCTGACGCTCGCGGACCAGGGCGTCGATGTGCTGCTCTTGGGGGTGGCGGCCGAAGGGTTGGCGGCGGCCGAGGCGCTGACCGATTTCGCGCAAGCCCAGGGGCTCGCGCGGTTGAGCCTCGACGCCGGGCTCGGCCCCGAGACGCGCTGGGAGCCGGCGGCGGTGACGGTGACGCTCGGCGGGGTCGCGGTGCCGCTGCCGCCGGCCGCGTTCCTGCAAGCGACGCCCGAGGGCGAGGCGGCGTTGGTCGCGGGGGTGCGCGCGGCGCTGGGGGAGGCGCCGCTCGTCGCCGATCTCTTCGCCGGGCTCGGCACGTTCGCCTTCGCGCTCGAGGCGCGCGTCCATGCCGCCGAGGCCGCGCGCGACGCGGTGCTCGCGCTCAAGACGGCGGCGGGGCGGGCGCGGCGGCCGGTCGAGGCCGAGCACCGCGATCTTTATCGCCGCCCGCTCCACGGCGCCGAGCTCGATCGTTTCGCGGCGGTGGTGCTCGATCCGCCGCGCGCGGGGGCGCGCGAACAGGCGGCGGCGCTCGCCGCGTCGCGGGTGCCGGTGATCGCTTATGTTTCGTGCAACCCCAGCAGCTTCGCGCGCGATGTGAAGATATTGTGCGAGCAGGGCTATCGGCTCGATTGGGTCCAACCCGTGGGGCAATTCATCTGGTCGACGCATGTCGAATTGGTCGGGCGGCTGAGCCGGGGGTGATCGGACGAAGCGTCGCCCCGGCGAAAGCCGGGGCCTCTGGCCGACGGCGCGCGCCAGGAGCACGAGGCCCCGGCTTTCGCTGGGGCGACGCTTTAGGATGTAGGGGTTACGCTCGCTTCGCCGCGCCCAAGCTCGCCGCGCGCTTGTCGCGCTTGCCCATCAGCCGCAGCACGGTGCGCGCGGCCCAGGGCATGAAGCTCGGGCGCTTCAGCCGCGCGTCATAATAAGCGAAGCGCCGGTCGTTTTCCTCCAGGCAGAGCGCGAGCAGCCCGGTGAGCGTCACTTCCTCGTCGCTCCTCGCCTGGCTGCCGGTCACCGCGAAATTGGCGTCCTCCGCCGCGCCCCCCTCGATCCCGCGCGCGAGCCCCACCCGCTCCCAGGCAAGGAACAGCCAGACGGCGGCGACCATCAGCTCGAACCCCGGCCGCCGCCACCAGGGCATGGTCGCGCGGTACCAGGCGAGCCAATTGGCGAAGAGCAGGATGTGGCGGCCTTCCTCCTGCATCACCGGCTCGAACGTCTCGACCAATTCGGGCGGGAAATAGCCCGATCGCTCGGCGAGGCGGAACAAGCCGAAGGCGAAGAAACTGTCGATGCATTCGGAAAAGCCGGTGACGAGATAGGCCCAGAGCTTCAGCCGCGGCGCGGGATAGGGCGGCTCGGGCGCGAGCGCGATGCCATAGGCCTCGACCAGATTGGCGAGCACATGCTTGTGCCGCCCTTCCTCCCAGGCGTTGAGTTCGAGCGCGCCGCGCCAGGCCGGATCGGCGACGCTATGCGCATAGCTGAGCATGCGGATGCGCGCGCGCCCCTCGGTCTGGACGGCGATGTCCCAGATCGGCAGGCTGGTCAGCCGCGCGAGCGCCTCGGCATCGAGCCGGGGCCAATCGATGATGCTCGGCTTATAGGGGTTGAAGGTATCGCGAAACATCGCCGCGACCGCGCGGCTATGCTCGATCGTCCCCGGGCGCAATTCGCCCGGGTGGGGCGAGCGCCAATGACGCGCGCGTTCGTCGGCGATCGCGACCGTCGCGGCGTCGGCCCGGGCGTGATCGACCAGGTGCAGCCCGGCGGGGGGTGGGGGCAGATAATGGCGCACCGCGCGTCTCCCAGCGAAGCGCCCCTTGGGGGGGCGCGGCTCAGGATTTAAGCATCGCCGAAACACCATGCTTTGAAGAACGGGCCATGATCAAAGGCCCGGATTTGGGGCGTTTAGACCCAACCCTCGAGCACTTGATCGGGCGGCCGGTGACCATCGGCCCAAACGCGGATGTTGCGAATGACCTTCTCGCCGCTCGCGATCCGGCCCTCGTAGGTCGCGGAGCCCATATGCGGCGTCATCACCACATTGGGCAGCGCGAGCAGGCGGGGATCGATCGCGGGCTCGTGCTTCCACACGTCGAGCCCCGCGCCCGCGAGCCGCCCGCTTTCGAGCGCGTCGATCAGCGCATCCTCGTCGACGATCCCGCCGCGCGAGGTGTTGATGACATAGACATGCGGCTGGAGCAGCGCGATCCGCTCGGCGCTGAGCAAATTCTCGCTCTGCGCGTTGCGCGGGGTGTGGATGGTGAGAATGTCGATCGTCGCGAGCATCTCGTCGAGATTGGGATGCCACATCGCGCCCAATTCGGCCTCCAGCACCTTGGGCAGGCGCTGGCGGTTGTGATAATGGATCGCGAGCCCGAAGGCGCGCGCGCGCCGCGCGACCGCCTGGCCGATCCGCCCCATGCCGATGATGCCGAGCGCCTTGCCGCCGATGCGGTGGCCGAGCATCCCGCCCGGGCTCCACCCCTTCCACTCGCCCGATCGCACCAATTTCTCGCCCTCGGCGAGCCGGCGCGGCACCGCGACGATCAGCGCCATCGCCATATCGGCGGTATCCTCGGTGAGCACGCCGGGGGTATTGGTGACGATGATGCCGCGCCGGCGGCAAGCGGCGAGATCGATATGGTTCACCCCCGCGCCGAAATTGGCGATCAGCCTCAGCCGCTCGCCGGCTTGGTCGATCAGCGCGGCGTCGATCTCGTCGGTCACCGTCGGCACCAGCACGTCGCACGCTTGCATCGCCTGGGCGAACTGGTCGCGGGTGAAGGCGATGTCGGCGCGGTTGAGCGACACGTCGAACAGCGCGGCCATCCGATCCATCGTCGCATCCGCCAATTCGCGCGTCACGATCACCTTGGGATGGGGGACCTTGGCGAGCGGGCGTCTCAAATCGGGCATGGGTTAGAGGCTTGGCGAGCGACGGGCTTTGCGTCAACGGTGTAAAGCGGGCGCGGGGCGCGCGCCCTGAATTGCTTGGAGGTTTCATGCGCCTGGTCTTGTCGCTGCTCGCGCTCACCGCGCTCGTCGTCGCGCCGCTCTCGGCGGCGGAGAAGCGCGCCTATCCCTATTTCGCCTCGATCCGCGCGAGCAAGGCGCGGATGCGCAACGGCCCCGGACGCAATTTCCCGGCGAGCTGGCTCTACGTCCGCCCCGATCTGCCGGTGCGCGTGCTCGGCGCGTTCAAGGAATGGCGCAAGATCGAGGATCCGGGCGGCACGATCGGTTGGATGCAGGGCAATTTGCTGTCCGATGATCGCACCGCGATCGTGCTGTCGAGCGAAGCCACGCTTCACGCCGCGCCGGAGGCGGGGGCGAAGATCCTGTATCGCGCGGCGCCCGGCGTGGTCGGCCGGCTGAGCAAATGCGCGCGCGGCTGGTGCTTGTTCGACGCGCACGGCCGGGTCGGCTATGTCGAGGCGAACCGGCTCTGGGGCGTCGAGCCGACCGAAGCGCTGCCTTAGGGGGATCGCCCCAAGCACCGTTAATCTAGATTGGGAAGAAAAATCGGGACTTCCTAGCCGCTTGCGTTACGAATAACGCATGAAGATTTTGCTCGCCGAGGATGATGAGGTCACCGCCCGCCTGGTCGAACAGGGGTTGGTCGATCTGGGCCACCAAGTCACGCGCGCCGCGACCGGCGACGAGGCACTGAAAACGGGGGGCACCGATAGTTTCGACGTCGTCGTGCTCGATCGCATGCTCCCCGGAATCGATGGCGTCGAAGTGCTCACGCGGTGGCGCGCCGCCGGGGTTTCGACGCCGGTGCTGATGCTCACCGCGCTCGGCGGGATCATGGACCGTGTTTCGGGGCTCGAGGCCGGCGCCGATGATTATCTCGTCAAGCCCTTTGCTTTTCCCGAACTCACCGCCCGGCTCGCGGCATTGATGCGGCGCCCGCCGATCAGCGATTCGCAAACCCGGCTCGCGGTCGCCGGGATCGAGATGGACTTGATCAAGCGCGAAGTGCGGCGCGAGGGCAAGGAAATCCACTTGCAGCCGCGCGAATTCTCGCTGCTCGAACAATTGATGCGCCACGCCGGCAAGGTCGTCACCCGCACGATGTTCCTCGAACTCGTCTGGGGCTTCCATTTCGATCCGCAGACCAACATCGTCGAAAGCCATTTGAGCCGGCTGCGCTCCAAGCTCAACGAGGGGTTCGACAATGATCCGATTCAAACGTTGCGCGGCGTAGGCTATCGCATGCGCGCGGATGACTAGGCTCTTGGCGAGCGCGGCTTACCGCATCGCCTTCGTCTATGCCGCCATTTTCGCGCTGACCATCGCGGCGCTCGGGGTCACCGTCTATTTCGCCGCCGATCGCCAGATCGGCCAACAGCAAGACGAAACGCTGCGGCTCGAAGCGGCCGAACTCGTCGCCGAGCATGATGGCGACGACCTCAGCGAACTGCGCGCGACGATCGATGCGCGCGCGCGGGCGGGCGGGCGCAACAGCTTTCTCTACGGCCTTTACGACGCCCGGGGACGCTGGCGCGCGGGAACGTTGCGCTTCATGCCGCCGCCGCCCCGGGGCTTTCACTGGATGACGCTTGCCAGCGGGCCGACGCGCTTGCTCGTCGCGCCGCTGCGGCGGGGCGACATGCTCATCGTCGCGCTCGATGGCGACGCGCTCGGCGCGGTCGAGCGGATCATCCTGGAATTGACGCTCGCGGCGATGGGGATCGCGATCATCGTCGGCGTGGTCGGCGCGGTGCTGCTCGGCGGCTATTTGCGCCAGCGGCTGGAGATGGTGGGCGAAACCGCCGAGGCGATCGCGCGCGGCAATTTCGATCGGCGCGTGCCGGTCTCGCCGCGCGGCGACGAATTCGATCGGCTGGGGATGGCGCTCAATGCGATGCTCGATCGGATCGTGCAACTGCTCGAGAATCTGCGTCAGGTATCGAGCGACGTCGCGCATGACCTGCGCACCCCGCTCGCCCGGCTGCGCGGCGAGGTCGAACTCGCGCTCGGCACCGGCGAGGCGGCGGGCGACCCCCAGGTGCAGCACGCCGCGCTCGAACGCGCGCTCAAGCAGAGCGACGATTTGCTCAAGCTGTTCGCGGCGATCCTGCGCATTTCGGAGGTCGAGGGCGGATCGGTGAAGCGCGGCTTCGGCCTGGTCGACGTCAGCGCGCTCGCCGAGGATCTGCACGAGGCCTATGGCCCGGCGGTGACCGATGGCGGGCGCAGCATCGCCGCCGACATCGCGCCCGGGCTAATCGTGCGCGGCGACCGCGAGCTGATCGCGCAAGGGCTGATCAATCTGCTCGACAATGCCCAGCGCCACACCCCGCTCGGCACCCACATCTTGATCGCCGCGCGCGCGGCGGGGGCGGACGCGGTCGAACTCGAAGTCGCCGACGATGGCCCCGGCGTGCCGGAAAAGGACCGCGCGCGCGTGGTGCGGCGCTTCGTGCGGCTCGACCCGAGCCGGGGCGAGGGCGGGCATGGGCTGGGGCTCAATCTGGTCGCGGCGATCGCGGCGGCGCATGACGGGCGCCTCGTCATCGGCGACAATGCGCCGGGGCTGCGCGCGGTGCTGCTGCTGAAAGGGCGCCTGGGCGGGGGTGACGAAACGCGCGAAAAAATTTCGCCGGGTGCGTCGCCTTCTTAATTCTTGCGCGTTAGGCTGGCACGATGTCCACGCCCGCGCCGCACGCTTACCGTATCGAAATCGACCCCCATGACATCGACTTCATGGGGCATGTGAACAACGCGAGCTATTTGAAATGGGTGCAGGAAGCGGTGCTCTCGCATTGGCGCCAGCTCGCCCCCGCCGAGGCGATCGCCCAGCATCTGTGGGTCGCTCTCAAGCATGAGATCACTTATCGCAAGCCCGCTTTCTTGCAGGACGACGTCGTGGCGACCGTGCTGCTGGAGAAGGTACACGGTGCGCGCGCCTTTTATCAGACGATCATCAAGCGCGGTGAGGAGGTGCTCGCCGAGGTGCGCTCCAGCTGGTGCTGCGTCGATGCCGCCACCTTGCGCCCGGCGCGGCTGGCGGAAAACGTGATCGAGCGGTTTTTCGGGCGCGGCGAGGGGCGCTAGGCGCTCAGAACGATATCGGCTCGTAAGCCTTCATCTTGGTGTCGAGCCGGGGTCCCGCTGCTTAGCGACGAGGCAGAAGCGGGACCCCGAGAGAAACCGGGGGCGAGCTGCCCCCGGGTAAATCAAAAACGCGCGCGCCGATCAGCGCTGGCGATCGTTGACGTTGTCGGCCTTGTCGTCGGCCGCTTCGCGCACGTTATCGGCGGCTTCTTCAGACGCGTCGGCCTGGTTTTCCATCATCTCGCTCGCCTGGGCGTTGGTGGTGTTGTCCGCCATCGCTTCGAGCTGATCGCCCTGATTTTCGAGCGCATCGGCCGCCATCGCTCCGTTATTCTCGATCGCTTGCGCCTGCGGGCTCTGTTGGCAGGCGGCGAGCCCGCCCAGCGACAGCGCCGCGGCGACGAGGATCAGCTTCTTCATTTTTTGCTCCTTCGGCTATTCCCGGCCCTCCTGCCGGATCGAAGCGAACGAACGGGCAGCGCGGCGGACGGTTCCCTAAGGCTTCGGGCTGACCGGCCCCAATTCCTCGGGCGCGTTGGCCGCGAGCGCGAGCATCACCGTCCAGGCGGCGACGTTCTGGCGCAGTTGGTCGGGGTCGATCCGCTCGAGCGTATCCTCCGGGGTGTGATGATAATCGAAATAGCGCGTGCCGTCTTGATTGAGATCGACGACGGGCACGCCGGTCTTCACCAGCGGTTCGTTGTCGCTGCCGCCGCCGGCCAGATCATTGCCGCGCACGATGCCGAGCGGCGCGAGGCCCGCCGCGAGCCGGTCGCCGAGCGGCTTGGCGCTCGACGGCAGGTTCATCTGCACGCGCCACACGCGGTCGGCGCCGAAATCGCTTTCGGCGGTGAGCGCGTGGCGTTCCTTGCCATGCGCGGCGAAATAGGCGTCGCCCCCCTGGCCGCCGACTTCCTCGGCGCCCCACCAGACGACGCGGATCGTGCGGCGGGGCGCGGGGCCATCGAGCAACTGCTTGGCGGCCGCCGCCGTGATCGCGATGCCCGCGCCATCGTCGATCGCGCCGGTGCCCAGATCCCAACTGTCGAGATGCCCGCCGATCGCGATCACGCCCGCTTGTTGGTCGGTGCCGGGCACTTCGGCGATGACGTTGCCGGACTCGCGCATACCGATCTGGCGCGGGGTGAGCGTCAGGTGGAGCGTGACGGGGCCTTGCGCGACCATGCGCTCGAGATTGTTGGCGTCGGCGACCGAGAGCGCGGCGGCGGGGATGGGGGCCACGCCTTTCTCGAAATTGGTGGTGCCGGTATGCGGCCCGCGGCCCTGATCCGTGCCGATCGATTTGATGACGATCGCGAGCGCGCCCTTCTTCGCCGCGATATTGGGGCCGATGAAGCGCGCGGCGCCGAAATTGCGATAGCCCGAGCCGTCTTGCGTGCGCTTCATCGCGTTCGAGACGAAAGCGATCTTGCCCTTCAGGCTCCCCTCGGGCGCCGCGACGAGATCGGCGAAGCTTTTGAAGAAGACGATCGGCGCGGTGATGCCTTGCGCCGGCGTCGCCCCCGATTGGCCGAGCGCGGTGAGCCGCAAGGGTTGCGGGAAGGGGCTGACGACCTCGGCGGTCTCGACCCCGCGTTCCCACACCGGCATTTGATAGGTCTCGATATGGACGTTCTTGAAGCCGAGCGCGGTGAGCCGCTTGACCGCCCAATCGCGCGCGCGCGCCTCGGCGGGGGAGCCGGCGGGGCGCGGGCCGACTTCGGTCGTGAGCCCTTCGACCAGGCGATAAGCGACCTCGTCCTTCAGCGCCGCCTCGCGCAGGGCGGCGACGTCTTGCGCGAGCGCCGGGGCGGGGAGGGCGAGAGCGAGCAACAAGGCGGGGCGCGGAAATGGGCGCAAGGGTCAGGCTCCTTCGTTGAGCGGGGTGCGGACCGAGACGCCCAAGGCTCGGGCGGCGGCGGCCTGGCGGCGATCGGCGGTGATCAGGTCGAGGCCTAGCCTTTCGGCGATGGCGATGTGGAGCGCATCGGGCAGCCGCAGGCCGAGCGCGAAGTGCTGGAGGTACGCGGTAGCGCGGACGATGTCGGCGCCGATCAAAGCTTCGTGACGCCAAGCGTCGACCAGTTCGCCCAAGGTCGCGACCGCTTCCGCGCCCTCGGCCGCGTCGGCGCGTCTCGTGCGCAGCTGAACGCCGATCGCGGAAACGACTTCGCCGAAACCAAAGTCACTGTAACAAGGGCGTGGCGCCGCTTCGGCTAATGTTCGCAGCGTTGTCCAGCCTTGCTGCTGGAAATGCAACGTCGCGATCGTGCTGGCGTCCCAATAAGCGCTCAAAAGCGCTCCTCGTCGCGCATCGCGCGGATCAACGCCGCAGCATCCTCGACTTGAAGGCTCTTGGGCACGCGCGCGCGGATCGCCTCGATGTCCACGGCCTTCGCCCTTGGCTTGACCTCGGCCACCACCCGGCCGTCGCGCACCAGCACGACCTCGTCGCCGCGTTCGATCGCGTCCACCCAGGCGTCGCGCAGCGCCTCGACCGGGATTTCGAGCCGTTCCATGGCCATGATCCTAAGCCGCCCCTGTCGCGTTGCCAATAGCGGCCCCCGACGCTAAACCGCCGCCCGACTTCCCCCCTCCCCGGAGACCCCGCAGTGGCCGCGCAATACGCCTTCGTGATGAAGGACATGACCAAGACCTTCCCCGGCGCGCAAAAGCCGGTGCTCGCCAACATCAATCTGCAATTCTATCAAGGCGCCAAGATCGGCATCGTCGGCCCCAATGGCGCGGGCAAATCGACGCTGATGAAGATCATGGCGGGCATCGACACCGATTTTTCGGGCGAGGCCTGGCCGGGCGAGAATATCACCGTCGGCTATCTGGCGCAGGAGCCGCAGCTCGATCCCGCCAAGACCGTGCTCGAAAACGTCAAGGACGGCGCGCGCGAGACCGCCGACATGGTCGATCGCTTCAACGCCATTTCGGCGGAGATGGGCGATCCCAAGGACGATACCGATTTCGACGCGCTGATGGAGGAAATGGGCGATCTCCAGGCCAAGATCGACGCGGTCGACGGCTGGACGCTCGACAATCAGCTCGAAATCGCGATGGAGGCGCTGCGTTGCCCGCCCGGCGATTGGTCGGTCGAAAATCTTTCGGGCGGCGAGCGGCGCCGCGTCGCGCTCACCCGGCTGCTGATCCAAAAGCCCTCGATCCTGCTGCTCGACGAGCCGACCAACCATCTCGACGCGGAAAGCGTCGAATGGCTGGAAAATCACCTCAAGGAATATGCGGGCGCGGTGCTGATGATCACCCACGATCGCTATTTCCTCGACAATGTCGTCGACTGGATCCTCGAGCTCGATCGCGGCAAATATTTCCCCTATGAAGGCAATTACTCGACCTATCTCGAAAAGAAGGCCAAGCGGCTCGAACAGGAAGACCGCGAGGAATCCGGGCGCCAAAAGGCGATCAAGGACGAGCTGGAGTGGATTCGCCAGGGCGCCAAGGGCCGGCAGACCAAATCCAAGGCGCGTATCGCCAAGTTCGAGCAATTGGTCGAGGCGCAGCAGAACCGCACCCCCGGCAAGGCGCAGATCGTCATCCAAGTGCCCGAGCGGCTGGGCGGCAAGGTGATCGAAGTCAACGACATCGCCAAAAGCTATGGCGACAAGTTGCTGTTCGAGGGGCTGAGCTTCACGCTGCCGCCGGGCGGCATCGTCGGCGTGATCGGGCCGAACGGCGCGGGCAAATCGACGCTGTTCAAGATCATCACCGGCCAGGAACAGCCCGATCAAGGCTCGATCGACATCGGACCCACGGTGCGCCTGGGCTATGTCGACCAGAGTCGCGACGATCTCGATCCCAAGAACAACGTCTGGCAGGAGATTTCGGACGGGCTCGATTACGTAAAGGTCAACGGCCACGACATGTCGACCCGCGCTTATGTCGGCGCGTTCAACTTCAAGGGGCAGGACCAGCAGAAGAACGTCGGCAAGCTCTCGGGCGGCGAGCGCAACCGGGTGCATATGGCCAAAATGCTCAAGCGCGGCGGCAACGTTCTGCTGCTCGACGAGCCGACCAACGATCTCGACGTCGAAACCTTGGGCGCGCTCGAAGAAGCGATCGAGAATTTCGCGGGCTGCGCGGTGGTGATCAGCCACGATCGCTTCTTCCTCGATCGCCTGGCGACGCATATCCTGGCGTTCGAGGGCAATAGCCATGTCGAATGGTTCGAGGGCAACTTCGCCGCTTATGAGGAAGATAAGCGGCGGCGCCTGGGCGATGCCGCGGACCGGCCGACGCGGCTGGCGTATAAGAAGCTGACGCGGTGAGCGGTCAATCGGGGCGGCGACACACCGCCTCGATATTATGCCCGTCGGGATCGCGGACGAACGCGGCGTAATAGCCGGGGTCGTAATGCGGGCGGAGGCCGGGCGCGCCATTGTCGGCGGCCCTCACCGCGAGCGCGGCGGCGTGGAAGGCGTCGACCGCCGCTCGGCTGGGCGCGGCGAACGCGATGTGCAGCTTACCGCACACCGGCGCTTCGTCGACGATCCAGAAAAAGGGGCGGGTGCCGCCATAAGCGGCGACCTCGACCCGATCGACGAACCGCAGCAGCCGGCGAAGCCCAAGCGGGGCGAGGGCGGCGTCGTAGAAGCGGAGGGCGGCGGCGAAGTCGGCGACGCCGAACGTGATATGGTCGATCACAGGCTCGACGTATCGATCGCCAGCCCGTCGATCGTTTCCGCCCTCACGCACCCGCCAAAGGGCCATTGACGATTGGCCGCATAGCCTTCGGTTTCGGGCATCCAGAGTTGGTGGAGGATGCGGCCTTCGACGTCGGCGACCCAATATTCAGCGATGGCCGCTCGGGCATAAAGTCGGGCTTTTCGCTGAAGATCATGAGCGAGCGTCGTGTCGGCGACTTCGACCACCAGCGCGACGCTCGGCAAGGGAATGAAGCCGCTGCCCTGTGGCTCGCTCGTCAAAACGATGTCCGGCTCGGGCAGGCTGTGCCCTGGTATGGCAACACTCGCTTCGCCCAACACTTCCAATGACGTATCGATCCCCCGAAGGGCTCCGGCGAAGGCGATGATCAGCCGCGTCTTCACCCGCGCGTGCGGCCGGTGCTGCGCGTTCATGACCAGAATTTCCCCCTCGATCAACTCGCTCTTGGCATAGTCCGAGAAGGCGCCCGCTTGGTCGAGTAGGACGAAGTCCTCGATGCGCAGCTTCACCGGATGCGGCACCGTCGCGAGAGGACTAAGCTCGGTCATCGTCGAGGGCTTAGCATAAACTCCGGGCGGCGATAATGCCCGCCTCACGCCGTGAAGCGCTTGGTGAACCCCTTGGGCAGCCGCTCTTCGGCGGGCTGGATCTCGAGATGGTCGACGCGGGCGCGCGGCGGGCCTTGGCGGGCGGCGTCGAGCAGCGCTTCGATCGCGCTGGGGTCGCCCGCGACCAGCAGCTCGACGCGCCCGTCGCGCAGATTGCGTACCCAGCCGGCGACGTGGAGCTCGCTCGCGCGGCGCACCATATAGTCGCGAAAGCCGCAATTCTGCACTTTGCCGCTGATGAAGACGCGCTGCATCACGGTCACCGTCATTTCTTCGTTACGCATGGCAACCCCTTGATCGCGCGGCCTTTTACCACTGCATGGTGAATAGCTCCCCAACGCCCGGCTCGGCCTGGCGCAATCGTTGCAGCCTTGGTCGAAAAGCGCGTCAGCCGGGATAGCGGATCGCGATCACTTCATAGTCGCGCTCGCCGCCGGGCAGCGTGACGCGGCGCAGATCGCCCACCGCCGCCCCGCGCAGCGCCCGCGCGATGGGGGCGTTCCAGCCGATCTTGCCCGCGCTCGCCTCGGCCTCGTCGTCGCCGACCAAGGTGAGCGTGCGGCGCGTATCGTCCTCATCGGCGATCTCGACCGTCGCGCCGAACCAGACACGCGCCTTGTCGGCCTGGGCGGCGGGATCGATCACCTTGGCCGCTTTCATGCGCTTGGCGAGCCAGCCGAGCCGGCGGTCGATCTCGCGCAAGCGTTTGCGGCCATAGATATAGTCGCCATTTTCGGAGCGATCGCCATTGCCCGCCGCCCAGGCGATCACCTCGACGAGCTTGGGGCGTTCCTCGCCGAGCAATTGGTCATATTCGCGGCGCAGCGCGGCGAAGCCGGCGGGGGTGAGATAATTGGGGCGGTCCATCGCGCCCGGTTAGCCCGTCGCGCCCCGATCGCTCAAGCCGGGCGGCGGCCGAGATACCAGCTGAGCCGCGCCTGCCCCTGCGAGCGCGCGCGCGCCGGGTTGAGCAGATCATAGACCACGGCATTTTCGAGCACGCGCTGCACATAGTTGCGCGTCTCCGAAAACGGAATCGATTCGACCCAATCGATCGGGTCGATCGTGCCCATGCGCGGATCGCCATAAGCGGCGAGCCATTTGTTCACGTTACCCGCTCCCGCGTTATACGCCGCGATCGCCAGCGGATAGCTGCCGTAATTATTGTAGAGCCGCTGGAAATAAGCCGATCCGAGCTGGATATTGTAATCGGTATCGGTGGTGAGCGCGCTGGTGTCATAAGGCAGGCCGAGCTTGCTCGCCTGTTCGCGCGCGGTGGCGGGCATCAGCTGCATCAGCCCGCGCGCGCCGACGCGACTGACGGCGGCGCGATCGAACTGGCTTTCCTGCCGTGCGATCGCATGAACCAGCGTCCAACTGTCGTTCGCAGCCGCCGGCACTTTCACGCTCGGATAGCCGGCGAGCGCATAATCGGCGAGGCCGTTGGTCACCGCGCTGCGCCCCACCATCACCCCCAGATCGGGGCGGCCGAGGCTGCGCGAGAGTTCGGCGGCGAGCACATGGTCGCTCTCGCTTTTGGCGTCGAGCGCGATCTGGCGGACGAACGCGGTCTGGTCCTGATAGGCGCCGGTCGAGCCCAGATAGCGCGCGGCCTGGACGGTTTCGCGCGCCAGAAACGCCTCGCGCGTCGCGCTCTCGACCGGGCGCTGGAGCTGCGCGGCGGGGGCGGCGAGCGCGCGGCCGAGCTTTTCGCTCGCGAGCTGGCCGTAAAATTGCCCGGCATAGGCCGACGCCTGCTCGAAATAGCCGCGCGCGGCCTCGGGATTGCCGGCGCGTTCGGCGGCGCGCGCCGCCCAATAAAAGCCCTTGGCGCGCGTTTGCGGCGATTGCGCGGCGCGCGCATAGCGATCGAACAACGCGACCGCCTCGGCGGGGCGGGCGAGCGTCTTCACCGCGGTCTGCCCCGCGAACCACATCAGATCGGTATAGACGTCGCGCTCGCCATAGGGGCGCTGCGAGACGTCGGTGCCCTGGGGATAGCCGTCATCGACTTGGCGGGCGATGTCATAGGCTTGCTGATAGCGCGCGTCGGCGGCGGCGCCCTTGGCCTGGTCGAGCAGCAGCTCGTACCACGCCTCGACATTGGCGGGCGGCCGGGCGAAGCCGTGCGGCCGGGCGAGCAGATCGCGCGCTTCGCTCCAGCGATTGGCGTTCTTCAGCCAGATCGCGTGATCGGCGAGGAAGCCCGCATCGTCGGCGAAGCGATCGGCGACGGCGGCGGCGCGCGCGCCGGCATCGGGCGCGCGGGTGCGCAGCGCGAGCCGCAGCTCGAACAGCTCGCGCCGCGCGGGGCTGACGAGCGCGAGCTGGCGCTGCGCCGATCCGGTCGCCCCCGCCCAGAGCAGGGCGTCCATCCGCGCGTCATGATCGGCGCTGGTGAGCACCCCGGCGAAGCCCGCGAGCAGCGCGGCTTCATCCGATGGCGGCAGCGCGCCGCGCACCCAGGCGGCGCGGGCGGCGTCGTTCGCCTCGCTCGTCAAGCCAGTCGCCTTGAGCGCCTCGGCGAAGCGAACCATGCCGGTGGGGGTGAGCGGCGGGAAGCGGCGGAAGAAATCGACCGCGACGCCGGGCGACCAGCTCGCGGTATCGAGCGCGCGTTCGGCGGCGCGGCGGCGGTTCGCCTCGCCCGGCCAGCCGGGGTGGGCGAGCAGGAAGCGGGCGTAAACGTCGAAGCTATAGCTATCAGACTGTTCCAGCGCCTTCCACTCGGTGATCGCGGCGGCGAGCGCGGGCGCTTGGGGATCGGCGGGCATCCGGCGCAGTTGGTCGCCATAAGGCGCGAGCTGATCCTGCGGGGTGGCAGCGATCGCGAGGCCAGAGGCGCCGGCGAGCAACATCAGGGGGCGCAGCAAAGCGAGCATGTGGACAGGATAAGCGATTCGCCGCTATCTGTCGCGCCTCATTCGGGCGGCGGCGCGACGATTTGTCGCAAAAGCGCCGCGACTTGCGGGAGCTTAAGCGATGTTTTCGGGTTCCATCCCCGCGCTCGTCACCCCCTTCGACGCGGCCGGCCGGTTCGACGAAGCCGCCTATCGCGCGCTGATCGACTGGCAGATCGCCGAGGGCTCGGCGGGGCTGGTGCCATGCGGCACGACCGGCGAGGCGGCGACGCTCACCGCCGACGAGCATTTCGCGATCGTGCGCGTTTGTGTCGACCAGGCGGCGGGGCGTGTGCCGGTGATCGCCGGGGCCGGGTCGAACGACACGCGCGTCGCGATCGCCAATCTCGCCGCGGCCAAGGCGGCGGGGGCGGATGCGGCGCTGATGGTGCCGCCTTACTACAACCGCCCCAATCAGGAGGGGATTTTCCGCCATTTCGAGGCGGTGGCGGCGAGCGCCGACCTGCCGATCATGCTCTACAACGTGCCCGGCCGCACCGTGACCGATATCGCGGTCGAGACGATGGCGCGGCTGGTCGCGGCTTACCCCAAGAGCTTCGTCGCGGTGAAGGACGCGACCGGCGCGCTCCAGCGGGTGACCGCGCAGCGGCTGGCGTGCGGCGCGGGGTTCGCGCAGCTTTCGGGCAATGACGAGACCGCGCTCGCCTTCAACGCGAGCGGCGGGGTGGGGTGCGTCTCGGTCACCGCCAATGTCGCGCCGCGCCTGTGCGCCGATTTCCAGGCGGCGTGCGCGGCGGGCGATTACGCGGCGGCGCGGGTGCTGCACGATCGGTTGTTCCCGCTCCATCTGGCGCTGTTCAGCGATGCGTCGCCCGGGCCGGTGAAATATGCGATGACGCGCGTGCGCCCCGATTTTCCGACCGGCCTGCGCCTGCCGATGACCTGGCCGAGCGACGCGAGCCGCGCGGCGGTGGATGCGGCGCTGGCGACGGCGCTGGCGGCCTGAAGCCCCCGGCCCGTTCGCCCCGGGCTTGGCGAAGGCCGCTCCTTTTTGGCGACCGGCGAAAAGAAGAACCGTGCTTCGACGCGCTCAGCACGAACGGGCCGGGGAGCGATGTCACGCCCCGGTAGCTTTTCGCCCGCACCCCGCTTACATGCCGCTCCCTTATGCCGCGTCCCAAGCCCGCCCTGTTCGACAAGAAGAAGATCGTCGCCGAAAACCGCCGCGCGCGGTTCGATTATGCGATCGAGACGGTGTATGAGGCGGGCATCGCGCTCACCGGCACCGAGGTGAAGTCGCTGCGCTTCGGCGAGGGCTCGATCGCCGAAAGCTATGCCGAGGTGAAGGACGAGCAGGTCTGGCTGGTCAATTCGAACATCCCCGAATTCAGCCATGGCAATCGCTTCAACCACGAGCCGCGCCGCCCGCGCAAATTGCTGCTCCACGCGCGCGAGATCGGCAAACTCCACGGCGCGGTCGCGCGCGAGGGGATGACGCTCGTGCCGCTCGCCATTTATTTCAACGGCAAGGGCCGCGCCAAGGTCGAGCTCGCGCTCGCCAAGGGGCGCAAGACGCACGACAAGCGCGAGCATATCAAGGAACGCGACTGGAAGCGCGAGGCGGCGCGGCTGCTGCGCGATCGCGGCTGACCGTTCCCCGACCAAAGTCGTTGGTTTCGCGTGAAACGGATTTGACGCGGCGTATCGTTTGGATAGAACACGCACGCCACTTTCGCCGTCGAGGAAATTTCATGCGTCGTTCGCTTATCGTTACGAGCTTGCTCGCCACCGCCGCGCTCGCGGGCATCGCCGTCGCCAAGGACGCGGCCCCCACCGTCCAAACCGCCGCCAAGCCCGAGATCGGCAGCTTCGGCTTCGACGAGGCGGGCATGGACCGCCAGGTGAAGCCTGGTGACAGCTTCGCCGATTATGCGAGCGGCGGCTGGAAGCGCGCGACCGAAATCCCCGCCGACCGCTCGACCTATGGGATGTTCCACCGGTTGCAGGATCGCTCGCTCGATCAGACGCGCGCGATCCTGGAGGAAACCGCCGCCAAGCCGGGCAGCAAGATCGGCGATTTCTACGCGAGCTTCATGGACCAGGCGACGATCGACGCGAAGGGCGCGGCGCCGATCCAGCCCTGGCTCGCCGAGATCAAGCAATCGGGCGATCGCGACGCGCTGATCGTCACCCTCGCCAAGCTCCAGCGCGTGGGCGTGGGCGGGCTGGTCGGCTTTTACGTCAATCAGGACGAGAAACAGCCCGATCGCTATATCGTGCATATGGCGCAAAGCGGCCTGGGGCTGCCCGACCGCGATTATTATCTCCAGCCCAAGTTCGAGCCGCTGCGCCAGGCCTATGTCGCCAACAGCGCCAAGATGTTCGAGCTGATCGGCGACGGCGCCAACGCCGCCGCGCGCGCGCAAGCCGTGTTCGAGTTCGAAAAGCAGCTCGCCGGGGTCCATTGGTCGCGCATCGAATCGCGCGACGACGACAAGACCTATAACAAATGGCAGGCGAGCGATCTCGACACCAAGGCGCCGGGCATGCCCTGGGGCGCGTTGCGCGCGGCCTATGGCATCGCCGGCGAGCGCGAGCTGATCGTCAGCCAGCCGAGCGCGATCACCGGCGAGGCGAAGATCTTCGCCGCCACCCCGATCGCGGTGCTGCGCGATTATGCAACGCTGCGCACCGTGCGCGCCTTCGCGAGCTATCTCGCCAAGCCGATCGACGACGCCAATTTCGACTTTTACGGCAAGACCCTGTCGGGCCAGCCGCAGCAGCGCGATCGCTGGAAGCGCGCGGTGAACGTCACCTCGGGCGCGCTGGGCGAGGAGATCGGCAAGGTCTATGTCGCGCGTTACTTCCCGCCCGAAACCAAGGCGGCGGCCGATCAGCTGGTGAAGAACGTGATCGCGGCGATGGGCGACCGCATCCGCAATTTGAGCTGGATGACGCCCGAGACCAAGGCGAAAGCGCTCACCAAGCTCGCCTCGTTCACGCCCAAGATCGGCTATCCCAGCCAGTGGCGCGATTATTCGAAGCTGAGCGTCGCGCGCGGCGATCTGGTCGGCAATGTCGCGCGGGCGAACGCCTTCGAATATGATCGCGGGATCGCCAAGCTCGGCAAGCCGATCGATCGCGGCGAATGGTTCATGACGCCGATGACGATCAACGCTTATGCCAATCCGGTGATGAACGAGATCGTCTTCCCCGCGGCGATCCTGCAACCGCCCTTCTTCGACGCCAAGGCCGATCCGGCGGTGAATTACGGCGGCATCGGCGCGGTGATCGGGCATGAGATCAGCCATCATTTCGACGATCAGGGCCGCAAATATGATCCGACCGGCAAGCTCACCGATTGGTGGACCCCGGCCGACGTCGCCGCTTTCGACAAGCTCACCGCGCAATTGGTGAAGCAATATGATGCCTATGAGCCGCTGCCGGGCCAGCATGTGCAGGGCGCGCTGACGCTGGGCGAGAATATCGCCGATCTCGCGGGGCTGTCGGTCGCGCTCGATGCCTATCATCGCTCGCTCGGCGGCAAGCCCGCGCCGGTGATCGACGGCTTCACCGGCGACCAGCGTTTCTATCTCGGCTGGGCGCAGGTGTGGCGCACCAAATATCGCGACGCCGCGCTCCAGCAGCAGCTCGTCGTCGACCCGCATTCGCCGGGGGATCAGCGCGCCGCGGTCGTGCGCAATCTCGATCCCTGGTATGCCGCCTTCGGCGCGCGGCCCGGCGAGAAACTCTATCTCGCCTCGGACGCGCGGGTGCGGATCTGGTGAACGAAGGGCGGCCTCGGGGCCGCCCTTTTCTCTTTGCGCCGCCGGCTAGGCGCGGGAAGTCGGTTCGATCGATCGGTAAAATCTGGAGAGTGAAAATGCGGGTTCGGCATGGCATGATGGTAGCGGCGGTGGCGCTCGTCGCGGGGGTCGCGGTCGCGGCGCCGCTGGCGAAGCCGGCGATCGGCGTGTTCGGCTTCGACGAGACGGGCATGGACCGCGCGGTCCAGCCCGGCGACGATTTCGACGTGTTCGCCAATGGTGGGTGGGAACAGCGCACCCAAATCCCCGCCGACAAACCCAGCTTCGGCGCGTTCGACACGTTGCAGGATCTCTCTCAGCAGCGCACGCGCGGCTTGCTCGAGGCGGCGGGGCCGAACAGCAAGATCGGCGCCGCTTATGCCGCTTATCTCGATACCGCCGCGATCGACGCCAAGGGGCTCGCGCCGATCCAGCCCTGGCTCGCCGAGATCAAGGCGGTGAACGACAAATCGGCCTATGTCCAGCTGCTGTCGCGCGCCGCGCGCAACGGGGTCGATGGGCCGTTCGCGGGCGGGGTGGGGCCTGATCAGAAGGACCCCAATGCCTATACGCTCCAGCTCGGCCAGGGCGGGCTGGGGATGCCCAACCGCGACTATTATCTCAGCAACGATCCCAAGCTCGTTGAAACCAAGGCGAAATATCAGGCGCATCTGGCGAAGATGCTGACCCTTGCCGGCGAAAGCGACGCCGAGGCGCGCGCTGCGGCGATCGTCGCGTTCGAAACCGCGATCGCCAAGGCGCATTGGGACAATATCCGCAGTCGCGACGCCGACCAGACCTATAACAAAATGTCGCTCGCCGATTTGCAGGCGATGGCGCCGGGCTTCGATTTCGTCGCGCTGATGAAAGCGAACGGCTATGCGACCGAGACGCTCGTCGTCCGCCAGCCGAGCGCGATCACGGGCGAGGCCAAGCTGATCGCCGACGCGCCGCTCGCGGTGCTCAAGGATCAGCTGCTGGTGCGCTCGCTCGACGAATTCGCCGATGTGCTGCCCCAGGCGTTCGACGCCGAGAATTTCGCTTTTTACGGCACCGCCTTGCGCGGCACGCCGCAGCAAAGCGACCGCTGGAAGCGCGCGGTCAATTGGACCTCGGCGGCGGTGACCGACGAAGTCTCCAAAATCTACGTCGCCAAATATTTCCCGCCCGCGACCAAGGCGGCGATGGACGTGCTGGTGAAGAACATCATCAAGGCGATGGACAAGCGCATCGACAAGCTCGCCTGGATGACGCCCGCGACCAAGGTGAAGGCCCACGCCAAGCTCGCCGCTTTCACCCCGCGCATCGGCTATCCGAGCCAGTGGCGCGATTATTCGGCGCTCACCATCACCCCGGGCGACGCCTTCGGCAACCAGCTGCGCGCCAATCAATGGGCGTTCGACTATAATCGGAACAAGCTCGGCAAGCCCGTCTATCGCTGGGAATGGGGCCTCGCGCCGATGACGGTGAACGCCCAGGCCAACCCCACGCTCGTCGCGATCACTTTCCCCGCCGCGATCCTCCAGCCGCCCTTCTTCGATCCCAACGCCGATCCGGCGGTGAATTACGGCGCGATCGGCGCGGTGATCGGCCATGAGATGAGCCATCATTTCGACGATCAGGGCTCGAAATATGATGGCACCGGCAAGCTCACCACCTGGTGGACCCCCGCCGACGTGAGCGCCTTCAAGGAGCGCACCGCCAAGCTCGTGGCGCAATATGACGCTTATGAACCGCTCCCCGGATTCCATGTGAAAGGCGGCCTCACGCTCGGCGAGAATACCGCCGATATCGCGGGGCTGAGCGCGGCGCTCGACGCTTATCACGCCTCGCTCGGCGGCAAGAAGGCGCCGGTGATCGACGGCTTCACCGGCGACCAGCG
>FRDC01002582.1_pt1 | contig 20546 bp, 28 predicted proteins | sample 1106171 | NCBI WGS metagenome assembly FRDC01 (sample SAMEA3930566, study PRJEB13176) | freshwater metagenome | biome: Drinking water system; feature: drinking water; material: water | place: Singapore | collected 2014-12-20 | reverse complement strand
AAAAGCGGTTGCATTTCGCTAGGGAATTTACCTTTGAATATATTTTACAAATGGCAATTTCTTCTGTATTGCCCTTATGTCTTTAAGGGGTTCCGGAGAATTTTTAAACGAAAAATGCAGTATTGGTACGAATCCTTCATACAAGTCGCAGGCGCGGAAAATGCTTTCTACACGGGCAATTTTCTCTGCGTCGTCCAACACTGCATGTTCTGCCGCGACACCAACACAAATTTTGAGAAGCGGGTCGCGTTTCTTACCCTTTAAAAATTCACCGACCTGCTCGACATGTTCGGGAGTCTCTGCGTGGAATTGATAAAAATAGTAACTAACTTCAGCGTTAAAGAAGTGTTTAAATTTGTCCCGCTTCGATGCAAAGTATCCTTGATTGTATTTGTTCGACTTTATGAGAAGGGGTACACGCTCGACAACCTCGATGCCTAGTTTTGCAATTTCCGACACCTTTGACGGGTTGTTGGTTAGTAGGCGGATGCGGTTCACCCCTAAGTCGCCAAGTGCGATTTTCGCTTTTTCATATGTTCGTCCGTCTGGACGATGCCCTAGTAGTAAGTTCGCCTCGTACGTATCGTACCCTTTATCTTGAAGTTGGTAACTTTTTATCTTCTCGAATAAGCCAATACCACGCCCCTCTTGACGTAGGTAAATAAGGACACCGTTTTTACTATCAAAAATCTCCTTCAAAGATTTATTGAGCTGTTCGCCACAATCACACTGCAGGCTACTGAATGTATCCCCGGTCATACACTCACTATGTATACGGACCAACACCGGTACAGAAGCATCTACCGCTTCAGTCGAGAGCACAACGGTCTCTTTTCCTTGAGTGTCGGCGTACACTCGAATGTTGAAAGTTCCGAATTTTGTTGCAATTTTCGTCTCCGTGAACAAATTCTTCATTGTATTTAAATTGTAGCAACAAAAATTTTACTTTACATAACTCATACTATTCCCCGCCTTCGCTCGTCTTCTGCGGACTGCGTCACGCCGAAGCCGAGCTACTGCGAGGCAAAGGCGGGCGGTGCATTCGGGTTAAGTGCCCGTGCTTACCAATGATTGTAAGGGTTTTTGAGAGGTTTCTCCACCCCTCATTTTGAGGTATGTGGGTCGGGTCTCGATCCGAACAAACCGTACACGAAAAGCCAGTTTCCGACTGTTCGGTTTATGTTCTGTTCACAGTTATTGATACCTAACAAAAATTATGCGCGATATAATGACAATATGGTCGATACAGCAGAATTAATTAGATGTCGCGGATGTGATACCCCACTTGCCAAGAAGTACGGGAACGACATTCGCGTTCGTAAAAATCAAAACGGTCAATCAAAGGAAGTTAGCGTCGAGGTACAACATTCTGGAGCTGGCTTGGTGTCGGTCAGCTGTCCAACCTGCACCAACATCACTCCGCATTATTTTGTGACACTCGTCGCCAGAGCATAGCCACTAGGTAGTACAATTGAATCGAGCATCATCTGGAACGCCCAGATATGGATTTGTCGAAAGACGAATCTATGTCCGGGCGTTTTTTGTTATTAACTATCTCAAAACCATGTCTAAACCACTATCCATTCAATACGTACCTATTACCAGCCTCAAACCCGCCGAATATAATCCGCGTACCCATGACAAGATCGCGGAAGAAAAGCTCAAGGAATCGATTGAGCGCTTTGGCGTAGTCGATCCCCTCATTGTGAACAGTGCGACTGGACGCGAAGACGTTGTCATCGGCGGACACTTCCGTCTGGAGGTTCTAAAATCATTAGGACATGAGACCGTGCCCGTCGTCTTTGTTTCGATTTCTGATATTGAGCGTGAGAAGGAGTTGAATCTTCGACTCAATCGCAACACAGGCGAATTCGACCTTAATCTTCTTGCAGAGTTCGATGAGAAGTTACTCGAAGAGATCGGGTTCTCTTCCGAGGAGCTCGATGACATCTTTGGAGAAGACGAAAACCCTGAGGTGTTCGATCTCGAGAAAGAACTGAAGAAACTCGAGATCACATCCATCGATATTCAGCCAGGCGACATGTTCCGTATCGGTGACTCACTCACTGTCCGCTGTGGAGACAGCATGATCGAGGACGACATGCTTGCGCTCATGGGCAACGAGAAAGCAGACATGGTGCTCACCGATCCTCCCTACATTCTCGACTACCTCAAAGGCAAGAAAAAGAAAGGTGGCAAAGCAACTGAGGGATTTGGTCTCAAGCGAGATAGAAAGTACCTTGGCACCGATACGCTGCCGGATAATTTCTCCGATCTTTGGATGGCCAATGTGGCGAAGGTGCAGCAACCAAACTTCTCAATCCTCATCTACGAGAATCCAAAGAATCTCCGAACTATCTGGAACGCTCTAGAAAAGCACTGGCGATACCGCAACACCATCGTCTGGCGTGTACCCAATCGTGTGCAGGGCTTTTCGGCCAAATACAAATTCTTCAACAAGCACGATATTGCGCTTGTGGGGACTTCGGGCGATCCGGTTACAAACTTCGAGCCGGAAGATGATGAGCTGCTACAAGGCGAGTACGAGACGGCACTCTATGCCACCTCTGGCAAGCCGCATTGGGAAGGATATGAGAAAGGCAAGAAATATCAGCCAACTGATTTCATCGAGCACGTGGCTGCAGATAACAAGCATAGTGGGCAAAGCGTGATTTTTGGCACGAAGCCTATCGAAGTGCTTATCCCATACATGAAAGTGCTCACCAAACGCGGTGATGTAGTACTCGAACCATTTGGTGGCAGCGGTTCAACGGCAGTTGCGGCTTACAAGCTCAAGCGTCGATGCTTCCTTATGGAGAAGTCGCCTGTCTATACCGCTGTCATTCTCAAACGTCTCGAGAAGCTTACTGGCCTCAAGCCTGAAAAAGTATGAAAGCCCCACATCTCAAACAACAGCTCCTTGAGGAACTCAAGAAGAAGCCCGTGATAGAGGCAGCATGCGCGAAGATCGGCGTCGGCAGAACTACCTTCTATGAGTGGAAGCAGAAAGACAAGAAGTTCGCTGAAGCGGTAGATATGGCAATGCGATTCGGGAAGGATTTCATCTCAGATATTGCAGAAATGCAACTCCTCAATGCCATTAAGGCGGGGGACTTCCGCGCAGTTGCTATGTGGCTGAAAACACACCGACAGGAGTACCGAAATCGCATCGAGGTTGATGGCACCATTACTGCCATTGAGGAGATGACAGTTGAACAGAAGGCGCTCGTCGAACGAGCGCTGAAGCTTGCCGATCTCTCCGTGCCCGCACACCATGGATGAGGAACTTAAAATACTGATTGATGCGGTTGCCGCTGATCGCGCTGTTCGTCAAGATGCTGCACGAAAGAATCATTTGCTCTTCTTCAACATCTACTTCCCGACATACGTGAAATACAAGTTCGCAGACTTCCACAAGGAAATGTTTCGGATTACCGAAGATACGTCAATAAAACTTGCACTTATTGTCGCGTTTCGTGGCTCAGGCAAATCGACCATCGTGACTTTTTCATATGCGCTTTGGTCGATACTTGGTGTGCAACAAAAGAAGTTCGTGCTTATCGTCTGTCAGACACAGGCGCAAGCTCGGCAGCACATGGCGAACCTCAAGTACGAGTTGGAACATAACCCACTCCTCAGAAGCGACCTTGGTCCGTTTCGTGAGGAAGTGAATAGCGGTGATTGGGCAATATCTTCTCTTGTGTTCCAGAATACCGGGGCGCGAATCATGATCGCCTCGGTCGACCAGAGTATTCGCGGCATTCGCCATCATGAACATCGACCGGATTTAATACTGCTCGACGACATCGAGGACATAAACTCAACCAAGACGTTTGAGGGTCGAAACAAGACATTCGATTGGTTCACTAGAGAAGTGGTGCCGCTCGGTGACCTCGGTACTCGCATCCTCATCGTTGGGAATCTTCTGCATGAGGATTCACTCGTCATGAGATTGCGAAAAAAAGTCGATGCAGGAGAAATACCGGGCGGCATTTATCGTTGGTTTCCACTCCTTGACGAGAGTGGAAACTGCTTGTGGTTGGGTAAATTCAATACACAACAAAAGATTGATGAGCTGCGCTTAAGCGTTGCTAATCACTTCGCATGGCAGCAGGAGTATCTACTGCGAATCGTCTCAAGTGACGAACAGGTGGTTGACCCTACTTGGATAACCTACTACGACCAGCTTCCAAACAATCGCGATTCATTCCACGGTGTATATGTAGGAGTTGATTTAGCCATGTCACTTAAAAGTAGAGCTGACTATACTGCCATCGTAAGCGCCCTTATTGCCGGTCATGAGAAAGATTTCTGTATGTATGTTCTACCGAATATTATCAATCGTAGGATGAAATTCCCCGAAACACTCTTGCAGATTAAAGCAACGAACGACGCGAACAAAAAGGTCTATACCGGGGTCAATCTCCTCGTGGAAGACGTTGGTGGTCAAAGGTATGTGATCGACCAACTCGAGCATGATGGATATAGCGCAGAAGGAATAAAAGTCACAACTGACAAACGTACGCGTTTAGTAACGGTATCTGCGATGATCCAAACCGGAAAGATCAAGTTCCCACGACATGGAGCAGAAGACCTTATACGTCAGATTGTTGGATTTGGTATCGAAGCTCACGACGACCTTGTTGATGCCTTCACCATCGTGGCTCATAAGGCTATCGAGTGTGATATTCCGATGCCGGAAATAATAATACTGGTGGCAGATTAGGTGGGGACATGCTGGCTCTGTAATTTCGGGGTTTTATGTCATCCCTTGGGTAATGAAATCGGACGACATCGAGAATCTCAAATATGCACAGAAACTCTTGGGCATTTGTATGCAACTCCTGCGAAAGACTGAGAAAGGGTCAGCGAGCCTCAAGAACCAGCCGTCATTGCCATTTCGGAAAAGCCGAAAGCGAAAATCTAAAAGCCGGTAGCAGTAGTAGCAACATCCGTGCCATATCCGAGATCTTTGAATACGAGAGTGTACCCGCTTGAACCAACAGGAATTTCAAATACGAGACTGCCGGAAACGGTTGATTTCGCCGCAAGAGTAAATTGCGGCATTTTTGCGTCGCTTATAGACGACCATGTGTACATCGCCCCTGCACCATCCTTGAGGTAGAAGAAGAACTCGCTGCATTGAGTTTCTCCACCATCGAGTGCATGACAGGTGAACGGCTTGTCACCATTGTTGGTGATTGAGACATTCAGATGCACTCTTTCGTGTCCTTCTGCCACTGCGGTTTGATACTGTTCAACGTACGGTCGCTTGTAGCTAGTGGCCTTGAGAGCAATGTTCTCAAAATTCTTCACTTGAGAGATAACATTCGTAATACCTGAGCGGAAGCACCAACCAGAGCCTGATTTTTCAAGTGTCATGAGTTGGGTTTCACTCTTGCCATCCGAGGTGTTCTCGACGAGTTGTACCGTAGCACCGTTGTCTTCTTCAAGAACACTTTTGATTTCAAAACTGGTGAGACGTGTTGCGCCCCAGAGGTTCGTGAGTGCTTTTACATATTCAGTCTTCGTCGCTCCACTTCTGTCTTGCGGACAGACGAGATCATATAGTTTTGCGAAGTCACGCTGCTGCGTATATCGCTCTACCTTAGTGGCAAAGGCAGAAGCTGATAGCTGTTCACTCGCAGTTAATTCACTGCTTTTAAAGTTTTCTTGAGTGTTTATGGTGTCACTACCACTTTCTTCTCTGTCTGCGGCTATCTCGGGTTCATTTGCTTGGTTAATGGGATCGATTTGAGGGCTGTTGGACCACCAGTACACACCTCCGCTAAGAAGCACAACTGCGACAATTGCTACTGCTATCCAATGGGTTTTATCCATACTTTTAAGGGTTTTAACGACTAATAACGAACCCTTGTGTTCCTAGCTTAGTTTCGGAGGGTTGCGAAGGGAGTTACCAACAGCGCCCTTGTGGGGCTATTTAGAGCCTAACATAGATATTCCACTTTGGAATATCCCAATACGGAATAGACGCTTATAGGTATGAAGAAATCTATTCATACCAAGGAGCGTGCTGTTTTTGTTGAGCGTCTTAAGAAGGCGCGTATGGAAGCAGGACTGACACAGGTTCAAGTAGCGAAAAAGCTCGGATGCACACAGTCGTGGATATCGAAGATTGAACTTGGCGAATTGCGAGTAGAGGCAATTTGGCTTAATCGTTTGGCAAAGCTCTACAGGAAGAGCGTGGACTATTTTCTTTAATAAGGTCTGACAGAGGGTAGATTTACTCTACTGCTCATTCGCTTGAATCTCAGGTGGAGTACCGTGAACAATAATTTCGAGATTGCAACTATGGTGCTCTGTGCACCACGCTTTGCATTTCTCGGCCCACTCCTTGTCCTTGTATTGATAGCCGCACACTTCGCACTGCCATTTGCTCTCTTTTTGTAAGATCATGTAAGTCCAGAACATTTAGGAGGGTAATGAGGTCTTCGAGCATTACAAATATTCTAGCAATTTGTCGTAGTTGATGAAATCGAGGAGTTCGTAGCCGTATTGAATGGTGAGTCCGAAGTTATCCGTGGCGAGAAGGAATCCGAGTAGAATCAGGAAAATCCCCCCGACAATGGACACGCCTTTGAGATATGCGGAAATTTTTTCAATGTAGGCAGTCGCTTGAGAGAATGCGAACGCGATAACGAGGAACGGCACTGCAAGACCGAGCGAGAAAACAGCAAGCATAAGGCCGCCTTGAAGTGCTGTCCCCGAGGTTCCCGCGAGGAGAAGGATTGATCCCAAAATCGGCCCTACGCACGGTGTCCACCCGAGCGCGAACGTTCCGCCGATGAAAAGAGAACTTGAGGGTTTCCCGAGCGAGAGCCACTTTGGAATAGGCATTCGTTTGTCACTTTGAAAAAACGGTAATTTGAAAAAGCCAAGCATGAAAAGCCCGAAGAGGATGACCAAGACGCCGCCGACTCTAGCAAGCCAAATACGGTACGGCGCGAGCGCTGTGCCGGCAACTCCGGCAAGGATGCCGAAAAGAATGAATACAAACGAGAATCCGACGATGAATGTAAGTCCGTTTAGAAAAATCTTTCTCCGCGCCGACAGTGCGGTCGCCGGATTCTTTAAGGCTTCTTGATCAACGCCGCTTATGAAGCCGAGGTACGCAGGCACTAGGGGCAGCGTGCAGGGTGCAAGAAACGTGAGTAGCCCCGCAAAAAAAGACGCCGCAATAAATCCAATGCTGATTTCAATCATAGAATTGTTTTTTGTTCGATTCCAAAAATGTTGAGACGAGCTCGATCAAATCCTCAACAGAACGAACGTTGTTGATTGCTGTAGCGGGAATTGCTGTCTCGATGCCATTTCTCCGTGTAACAAATAATGTTGGGAGCGAGATATTTTTCGCTTCTGGATATCGTCTTTGAAATTCGTCACGGTGCAAGAACTCGATATCATGCGGGAGCGATGCGATATACTCTTTCCATTGCTGCTTCATCGAAACCGGCCCGAACGTGACTTTGCAGAGGTTGCATTGGTATGTACCTGGTGATACCGACTTGTGTACCGTATCCTTGAGAGATGAAAGTAAGCCGCTGTCCGCGTTGTAAACAAAAAGTAATCTCATATTCATTGCCAAATGCCAAGCAACATCCCCGCATACTCAACCACGACGTAGAGAAACACGAAGTATCCGACAACGCCTGCGGCAAGGACGAGAACAGCGATATTGATAATCTCGTTCCGTCGCTTCACCGCTTCGTCGATCGTACAAATGCCTTTCTCACGGCGCAGATACCAGACAAAAGCGAACGCAAGTAAAACAAGCCCAATGCCGCGGAACACCCACTTGTAGTCCCCGTAGAGCGTGTCGGCCAGCGAGGCCGCAAGCGACACCGAACCGAGGCCGAACAAGACGATGATGACCGGCGTGAGACAACACAGCGATGCAACAACGACCGGGATGCCGGAAATTTTCAGTAACGATTTTATTGTTTCCATATCATCGCAGGTATTGATTAACTGCTTCGCGCATTTCTTCAAGCGTCATTGGGCCACGCTTATGGAGTGCGATGTCGCCGGTAGCGGTCACGAAAATCGTCTCCGGCATCGAAAACCCGCCGATTGCTTTGTAGAACGCGTCGGACGGATCGAGAAGAAATATCATATCGTTCGTGATCCCTAGCTCGTCCGTGTAGCCCTTCGCTTTTTCACGTGGTTCTCCACGATCTACGGCAATAACGACAACAGCATCGCCGAATTCTTTTTGAAGTGCCGCGAAATCGGGCAACTCTTGCCTGCAGAACGGGCACCACACTGCCCACGAGTTCACCACGAGTGGCTTGCCGATGAAACTTGAGAGCGTAATGTCGCTACCGTCTGCTTCTTGCAGAACTACGTTCGGCAATTGATCCGAAGTGGATTCACTCGCTGGACTATTATTCATAACGAATACCCCAAGAACTATCACCCCTATCACGAACGCTATTGCGATGGTGGTTTTCATATGGACAAGCTAATTACTTGGAGCAGGTACCCACCGAGCATCAGAGCAATACCAAAGTTGCCTGTTGCTCGTTCTCGCTCCATTTCTTTGATGACTTTCGCATCGATTTTATGCTCGAGGCGCACGCGATCATGGACCCGAAAAGCGGTGTACGCAATAAAGAGCGTTCCTACTGCTTCGGCAACAATCCCCGTAATGCTCAGCCAGTCCATGGATACATTAGGAGTTTGACTTTATTCCCATAGGTGGTTGTGAGTGCATTGTGCACAGCTCGCCGTGAATCTTGTGGTCGTTGTAGGCAGATGTTGCGGCAACGGCGCCTAAGGCGGCGGCAGTAATATCCTGCTTGAATGCGCCGAAGTGATTAACTGCATCGCCTGCGGCAAAAACGCCGTCAATGTTCGTCTGCATCATGTTGTCTACCATGATGTAATTTCGCTCGTCGAGCGTGACGCCAAGCGATTTAGCGATCTCGACGTTAGGAACCGCACCGACTTCGACGAAGAGGGCGTCCACGACAAGCTCTCGAGAGCCGTTGAATTCTTTGGAGAGCAATATCTTCTCCAACTTGTCTTTTCCTACTATCTCCTGTACTTCCATCTCCGAGATAATCTCAACCTTATTCCCAAGCGACTTCAACTTCTCAAGGTTGATAGGCTCCGCCGTTACATCTGTACCACGGATGATGAGATATACTTTCTCGACGTATTCGGCAGCAAGATTCGCGCCTTTGACAGAAGCGTCCCCGCCGCCGACCATCGCGATTGTTTTGCCGCCGTAGACAGGGCCGTCGCAAGTGACACAATAGTGCACACCCTTGCCGGTCAATTCCTTTTCATTCGGCAGTCCGAGGCGGCGTCGCTCCGCGCCCGTTGCGAGAATAATATGGTGCACCTGATATGTGACGTTCTTAGCCATTACTTCGAAGCAATGCGGCTGCCGCACCGAACTTACCGCTTCCGCCGATACAAATTCGACGTCGAGCACGGCCGCTTGCTTTTTCATGGCCCCCATAAGCTCGTACCCGTCCACGTGCGGCACGCCCGGATAATTCTCGATCGTCCCAGCTTTTGCTGTTTCTCCTCCAAACTCCTTTCCAATGACGACCGTCTTCATGCGGTATCGCCCGGCGTAGAGCGCTGCGCCAAGGCCCGCCGCGCCCGAACCGATGATCGCGAGATCGTATTGAAGAAAATTATTTTCCACAGCCGCAGTCACAGGTTCCATCAGCCTTGTGTTCATGCCCGCACATCGTGCAGACCTTCGGCTTCACCATTTTCATGGAGCATCCGCAATCGCAGGTTCCGTCTCCCTTTGTATGTTCGTGCTTGCACATTGTGCACACATTCGCCTTAGTTTTGTGATCGTGACCATCGTGGTCGTTGTGATTTTGGTCCATATTTTTTGTTTTAGATTTTGTAAGACTGGCTAAATTATTAATTGGTAAGGGCCTGATCGACCAAGCCCTGCACCTGCTCATACGGTAGCGCGCCACTGAACGGCACCAACCTGCCGCTTGCGGTGATAACCACTGCAAACGGCGTCCCGCGTCCACCTGCCTGGACTGCTTCGTCACCGTCTTCAGTGACCAGAGCAGCGATGCTTTTGTCTGATAGACAGGCTTTGAAAGCAGGCACTCCGACTCCGGCGGTAGTCGCGAGTTCTTCATAGAACGACGCGCTGAGCTGGTTTTGATTCGCAAATGCAGCATCAGCAAATGCCCAGAATGCGTCGTTCCCCCCAAGCTTGGCCACACACTCTGCCGCAACAGCGGCTCCGAGCGCTCGCGAGTGAATAGAGGACAGTGGGAAATGCCTGTACACCCATTTTACATCTCGGTTTTCGTCAGTAATGCGTTTGAGTGTTGGGTGGAAACGTGAGCAGAACGGACATTCGAAGTCGCTGAACTCTACAATGGTGACCTTGGCGTCAGGATTGCCACGCACGTGATCCGTGTCATTAGGCAGACGGAATGCATCGCTTGGTTGTGGTTCGGCAACTGTGGTACCTCGATTATGACCCCCGTTCGTATTTGTGGGAAGGTTTTTTGCAGTTGCACCGCCAAAGTACAGTCCTCCGGCGAGGAGTGCTCCAGCCACGACTATCGCTATTGATGTTGCGTATTTTTTGAGCATAGCTGTTACACGTTGAGGAGACTTTTTACGCGATCCTCGTCAAAACCGACGATCATGTTGTCACCGACCAAAATGACAGGTACTCCCATTTGTCCACTCTTTTGGATCATTTCTTGCGCCTTCTCTCGATCAGCAGCAACATCGTATTCCGTGTATTCAACGTTGTGTTCCTTGAAGAAAGCTTTTGCTGCTTTGCAATATGAGCAGGTAGGCGTGGTGTATATAGTTACGTTTTTCATACGGGTCTTATTAATTGATAATCAATGATAAAGTTCCGTCTCCGGATGTACCGCAAACCATGAGAACCAGAATCCCGGTATTGAGGATAAGGGTTCCCCGTCTGCGGTAAATGTAATTTCTCCGGAAACAGTTTTGGTAACAACAATCCGTTTTTCGGCGAACGTGTCGGTTATGGTGCCGGAGAGAGCACTATCCGCGTAAGCCTTGTATGCGCCGTCAATTTCTATGCCGTGCACCAAGGTCTTCGGATGCAGGCGCGTATCGCTGAACGCCGCGCCGAACGACACGGATTCGCTCGTGTAGTAATCGCCGTACGGATCGCGTCCGTAATCGCGAGATGTGCCCGTCTCACGTGACAATACTTTTGTATCAGGGTGCGCCTTCTTCCAATCTCCCCATCGCACGACGTCGGAGCGGACGATGGAGAGTTTTTTGCCGGTATGGACGCCCACGACCGCTTCACCCAAAACTTGCGACCAGAGCGATTCGTTCGCATCATCCGCTGCGCGGTTGTACATTAGGAGGTTCGACTGCCAAAGTCTCCCCGAAACGCCGAATTCCTGAACTTCGCCGTCAACGCGCCGATCAAAGACGATGCCAGTCGCGCAGAGCGGGCAATACGTCACCAGCACCGGTTGCCCTGCTACCGTATCGTTTACAATCTCGTGCCATACGAGGATTCGGTACGGATAAAAACGACTCTCACCATTTACTGTGAGGCCAATGCCCGGATCTTCGTCGTTAAGATAGGTTGCACCAGTTGCGCTCGTGGATTTTGGAGTATCAATAGATGGAATACCATCCTTGCCAGGACCGCCTTCGAGAATCTCATCGAGCGGGATACTGTGCGTGATTCCATTGTCCGTCACAATTTCTTTTGTGCCAGATACTGCAGAATTATCCAGCGTGCCCAGCGACCGTGGATCGGATTTATTTTGTTGCATATAGAAAAACGCTCCGATAATCGCGAGAATGATGATTGCAACAATGAGCGTGGGGCGATACATATCCTATTCACAAATTGCTTTCTCAAGATTCTTTACAAACTCGTCCCGCACGATCTTGTAGCAGATGTTTACACCCATGCGCTCGGATTCGACCAATCCGACGTCCTTCATCATGCGCAAGTGGTGAGAAACAGTGTTAACGCTGACGTCTAGACTTTCGGCGATGTCAGAAACGCATCCTTCTTCGTATTTGAAAAAGAAACAGAGTATGCGAATGCGCGTCTCGTCTCCGGCAAGCGATAGGAGGCGTACTCGTTTTACAAGTACGTCGTCAATAGGGATTTTCTTATACACAGGTGTTCGTTGCGACATATTCCTATATTCGTATAATAATACATATATTAGGATAGTCCGCACGAACGTGCAAGCGTCTGGTGTGGATTACCTGATAAAATCAAGTCATTAGCAGAAAATAACTCTATAAAACTATGGAATGGGTACTGCTTGTTGGGCGCATTTTATTCGGTGGCTTCTTCGTTATAGGGGGCGCCATGCATTTTATGAAGTTGAAGGACATGACGGAATACGCGCGCATGAAGGGCGCGCCCATGCCGCAGATGTCTACGATTGTTACCGGCATGATTATCATGCTTGCGGGCCTCGGAGTCGTCTTCGGCGTGTACCAAGCATGGTCACTACTCGCGATCGCGGCGTTCCTAGTTGTCATTACGCCGATTATGCACGCGTTTTGGAAAGTCTCTGACCCGAACGTAAAAATGATGGAGATGCAGATGTTCCTCAAGAATATGGCGCTTCTCGGCGCCGCACTTGCACTCTATTTCTTTTCATCCGACTGGCCCTTAACGCTTGGATTGTAAGCCCCCTATGCATGTCGTTTTTGTAGGTCTTGGTGGGGTGGCGTCGGTCATGTCCAGATGCATTTCTGAGCTTGCCGGAAGGACAAACAAGGCAGTTTCATTCACAGTATTTGTCCGCGACGAAAAACAAGCTCGCGCCGCCTTGCCTTTTCTCACTGACATTCTCACCAGCGCACGATTCATCGAGATATCGGATTTCAAGAACATTCTTGACGAGCTCGATCGCTTCAAAGACATCGTACATGGAGCAACGGTGGTCATTAACACTGCCACTCCTTCCTTGAACACGGTGCTCCTAGAGTTCGCACATCGGATAGACGCGCACTATGCTGATCTCGCGTCCGACATGTACTCTGAAACGGCGCTCTCAAAACTCGAGTTCGAACAGGATTCCTATCATGAACAATTTAAGACGCGCGGGAAATTTGCGCTCATCAACATTGGCATCTCACCTGGCGTTACCAACTTCCTCATTGGGGCTCACTTGCGTGATTGCGATGCTACGTGCCAGTTCGACAAAAAGGCAGTTCGCCTTTACCTTCTTGAGGAGATACGCTCGCGGGAAATAGCGTTCTCGTGGTCGCCGCAAGTGGCATTCGACGAGCTGGAGCAAAAGCCGCGCTTTTTCGAGGCTGGGGCGCTTACCACTATTGAACCGTTCACGAGTGGCACCGAGTATGAATTTCCTCACTTCAAGGGTGTTGCCAACCTCTATCCTATTTATCAGGAAGAAGTTTTGTCTCTTCATCATTCATTCCCGCACATCCAATCAGTGCAGGTACGTTCGGGCGGTAGCGAGATAGAACTCATAAAGAACCTCTACCAGCTCAATCTCCTCTCGAAGGATAAACCGGTGTGCATAGATTCTGGGGTATCAATCGATAAAGTTGTTCGAAGTGTGATCCCTGGCCTCAAGACGCAGAAAGAATTGGACAGCATGGTGCGTGAAGGCATTATCATGTCCGCACAGTTTGCGGCCGTAGCCGAGATTGAAAAAGAACACGTAACCGAGGTGGTTGGTCTGAGTTATCACTCTTACACAAAACTTCCCAAAACGCCGTATCGCGGCGCAACGTATGTCGCGTATCCGACTGGAATCGGAGCGGCAGTACTTTTATTCCACTCTCTTGCTGCGTGGGAAGCAGGTAAAGAACAAATGCAGGGCGTTATTCGAGCGGAAGAACTGCCGCGACTTTTCGGTTCAGTCAAAACGGAAAAAGTGATCGACGATCTTGCGCGATACGATATTGATATCATTTCTCATACGCATGGATCACGAACATAAAAATGATGGACCGCTCGACTACAACTACATCACCGATGGCATCTACATCGGAACCAACCAGTGTTGCGCACTCGGCCTTGCCGAAGTCTTGAAAAAGGAAGGTATTACCGCAGACATATCGCTCGAAGACGTGCGACTCGATCATCCGTTCGGGGTGGCAATGTACGCCTGGATTCCAACCCCTGATATGACGCCTTCGGCACAAGACCAACTCGCTTTCGGCGTCGCGTCTCTTAAAGAAATCATGCAGCAAAAACGCAGAGTCTACGTGCATTGCAAAAATGGCCATGGACGGGCATCCACACTCGTTGCTGCCTATTTGATTTCCTTAGGAAAATCGGTGGATGAAGCACTGGAGATAATCAAAAAAGGACGACCCCAAATCCATATTCAAAATAACCAACGAGAGGCGCTCAACGAATTCGCGCTTATACAACACGGATTACGCTGATACGCAGGCGTTCGAGTTACCAACTCGGGTACTTGGGACGCTCTGGACTCCTAGGGAGGGTTGCATCATTCCTTGTGTTGTATGGAAAACACAGCAACATCAAGGGTGAACCTCGGCGTGAGGCAGGCCGGACCAGCACCCATTATCAAATACTGCCTCTATGCGAGAAAAAGTACGGAATCAGAGGAACGCCAAATCCTCTCAATAGATAGTCAGATTAAGGAAATGATTCAGCTCGCCGAACGCGAGGGTCTTGAGATAGTCGAAATCAAGAGAGAGTCACACTCAGCAAAAGAGACAGGACAACGTCCAGTCTTCAACGAGATTATCGAAGAAATACGACAAGGTAAATTCACTGGAATACTCACGTGGGCACCAGACCGTATCAGTAGAAATGCTGGTGACCTAGGAAAGATTGTCGACCTCATGGATGCAAAACTCTTAATAGAGATTCGCACCTTCGGTCAGCGATTCACGAATAGTCCGAGTGAGAAATTCCTGCTAATGATTCTCGGAAGTCAGGCAAAGCTTGAAAACGACAACCGAGGCATCAACGTAAAGCGTGGACTGCGAACAAGAGTGGAGATGGGACTATGGCCCGGAGTCGCACCACTCGGATACCTAAATCAAAAGCTGATGGACAAGAAGTGTCAGATTACTGTCGATACGCTACGCGCGCCCATAGTAAAGAAAATGTTTGAGAAGGTCGCGTATGAACACTACTCGGGCAGAAAGATATACAACTGGCTCAAGTTTGAACTGAACTTCCATACCCGAGGAAACAAACTACTCACCTTAAGCGGTGTGTACCGCATACTCGACAATCCGTTCTACTACGGACCATTCGAGTATCCAAGAGAAAGCGGTAACTGGTATCAAGGAAAACATACGCCACTCATCACGCAGGAGTTGTTTGAAAAAGCTCAAGCACAATTGAAGCGAGACAAAATAGTGCGAGAGAACAAAGAGTTCGCGTTTACCAAACTGTTCACTTGTGGATACTGCCAAAGCGGCATATCGGCTGAGGAAAAATGGAAACTACTCAAAGATGGTACATCCGCACACTACATTTACTACGGTTGTAGTCGAGCACGTGACCGCAACTGCAAAAACAAGTACATACGTGAAGAAGAACTCATCGACGAACTGCTCAAGATTATGGACATAGTAAATATCAACGAGCTGGGTATGAGACAGAAGCTTGAAGATGAGATACGACGATTCAACAAGCTACAGAAGATAGTAAATGGAAAGACAGGTAACTCACTGGTCGAGGAAGATGACGTAAACATAAGACAATATGCAAAGTACCTGCTAAAAGAAGGGAGCACATCAGACAAGCGAGAACTACTTGGGAACTTACGAAGTAGACTGAACTACAAAGACAAAAAGATAACGATGATTGAGGAGTAGAGAAAACAAAAATAGCGAACAAAATTCGCTGTTTTTGTTTTGACTTTTCGTATGCATGCGGGTCGCGCTACCCTCGTGAGTAATAGGGACACGCGGATACTAAGTTGTCAATGCGGGGGCGAAGGGATACGAAAGCCTTCGGGTCGTACCTTCGCCCATGGCTTAAAATATAGCGATTTTAATTTTGAAAAAAATTCGAATCTCGGCGGGGTATAATATTAGAATTATGTCCTTGCATATCAAACGAGCATACGAATCTCCGGCCAAGAGTGACGGTCTGCGAATTCTTGTCGACCGCGTGTGGCCTCGAGGCCTAAGTAAAAAAGAATTGAAGCTCTATCGATGGGAGAAAGAGCTTGCTCCTAGCACTGCTTTGCGCAAGTGGTTTGCGCACGATCCGGCAAAGTGGGTTGCATTCAAGCGCAGGTACCATGCGGAGCTTAAGAAATCGAAGTCGCTCGTCACGGAGCTACGCAGCCTCGCTCGCGCACATACCGTAACGCTCGTATACAGCGCGAAGGACGAAACGCACAATCAAGCGGCAGCGCTAAAGGAATTCCTACGTAAATAGCGGCATATTCGCCGCTCGTGCTACTCGCCGGAGTTCGCGGACCCGCACGATTGCCGGACCATGTTGCGGGAAATGCATAACGAACACGCGCGAGCCGCCGATATTGGCTTGCCAGCCAAAGTCGAATATCTTCGAGCGGAGGAATTTCTCGTACGAGACCTTACCGACAAAGCATATAACTTCCGGACGCTCGTTTCTGACGATGCGCAGCAACCGCGATCGGCCGCGCACCTCTTCGCCGCGTTTGAGTTCGGTCACGTCACGCGATGGCCGATCTACCATATTGACGAAACCGAGCCCTTTGCCATTACCGAAACGAGAGCGATACACGCGCCGTAGTACACTGTCGTCGCGCAGTTGATCGCGCGATTCAGCAAGAATCCCCGCATCCGAGAGTAGATACCAGAAGAGTTTGTTGTTCGAGAACGGTACACCGCGAGCATACGATCCATAGTGCGGATTGATGCCGACCAACAATAATCTCGATCCTTTGTAGCGATACCGGATCATGATTTTGCTCTGGCGACTGGTGCCGGGTAAGTGAGCACGCCCCTCCTCATTCTTAAAAACGGGGTTAGCGTATGCTTTGGCGCGTTTGAAGCGCTCATGATATCGCGCACATCCCAGCGGCGCTTAGTGAGCGCGTCGGCGATGAGCGATCGGTGGCAGCGCCATGGCAGGGCCTCTGCACACATGATCACGCTTGTGGATTTTCTACCGAGCGATTCGAGCATGGCAAGACCTTCATTGAACGCTTCCGTTCCCATGTAGTCGGCATACCCCCGGAACGAGAGGTTCCGCCACCCCGTGTTTTTCGATTCCTTCTTTACATGCCGGAATCCACCAAGCAATTCGAGGCGCACGTAGCGCAAGTCGTGTTTCTTAAGCGATGAGGCGAGCCGTTTTCCATTAAACTGGGGATTATGCCGCGACCTGGGTACCGTTCGCACGTCTATGACCTGCCGGATGCCGTGCGCCGCAAGCAAATCTACGAACTCTCGCAAAGACCGATTCGAGTGGCCTATTGTATATATAGCTGGCCGGATTTTTCTCTTCGTCTTCATAAACACCAGTGTATCGCGGTGTATACTCAGACATATGAGATTGGCGCTGATTGAACGGAAACAGGAAACGCCGGACGTTGAATCCTTTGTCTTTTCGCCCATGGACGATTTGGTATGGAAGCCTGGCCAGTTCCTCCACTACGTGATGCACCACGAACCGACGGATGATCGCGGGTCCGATCGCTGGTTTACGATCGCGTCCGCACCTTTTGAGAAAAAAGTTATGATCACTACGCGTTTTGACGCCACACGAAGTAGTACATTCAAAAAGACCTTGCAGGAGCTCAAGCTCGACGAGCAAATTGAGGTTTCCGACCTTGACGGCGATTTCACCGTCGACGAAGTCGACGCGAAGTACGTCTTTATCGCGGGCGGTATCGGCGTCACGCCGTTCCATTCAATCCTCAAAGAAGCAGACCATGCCGGTCAAAAGCTCGATGTGACGCTCCTTTATGCGAATCGGGACGAGCACGTCCCGTACAAAATCGAGTTTGATGAGTTTACGGCGAGGAACCCAAAGTTGCACATCACGTATTTCATCGGTGAACGTATCGATGAGGCCGCGATACGCAAAGCAGTGCCCGATCTAAAAACTCCGCTATTCTATGTGTCCGGTCCTGAACCGATGGTGGAAAGCTTTGGCGTTCTGCTAAAGAACATGGGCGTCTCCGCAACAAACATAAAACAAGATTGGTTCCCCGGGTATCCGGCAGAATAAAATCTCATGCAGCATGAAAGTTCGAATCCCTTCGCGGTGGGCTAGATTTCCTAAAATTGTGCTGCGTAATAACGGCCTAGAATAAGGCTCTCGGGTCTGTCCGATACAAAAGTCTTCGGGCGGAGGCGGTGAGATTCGAACTCACGAAGGGTNNGGCGGAGGCGGAGCGATTCGAACGCTCGGTGGGTTTCCCCACACACGCTTTCCAAGCGTGCGCACTAGACCACTATGCGACGCCTCCGTACTTGTCTTAGGCCACTATAAACGAGTGTGCGGCATGGGACAAGGTGGTACCATATTCACCATGGAAGCCGCATGGTACGCCGCACTACTGAAGCCTGCGTGGGCGCCGCCTGACTGGCTGTTCGGCCCTGTGTGGACGGTGCTCTATGTCCTCATTGCCGTCTCCTTTGCCGCGGTCTTTTACCGTGCGTGGGTTCAGAAGAAAATTCCTCGCGCAACCACCCTCCCCTTCGCGCTGAACCTTGTCTTTAATTTCGCGTTCACGCCCCTGCAGTTTGGATTGAAAAGTAACATCCTCGCTGCGGTGGATATCATCCTCGTCCTTGGCACCTTGGTGTGGGCGCTCGTGGCTATCTACCCGCGCATGCGCTGGGTCACGTACGCCAACCTCCCGTACCTCGCGTGGGTGTCGTTTGCCACCGTACTGCAACTCACTATCACCTATCTGAACCAATGAAGAAGACTATTGTTGTCAATGACCGCATGCAGCGCGGCTACCGCTATACGCTCGTGGCACCCATGGGCAAGAATTTCGACCCACGTTTCAAACCCGAGCTCACGCCGAAGGAAATGCTAGCGCTCGGTGTGTTTGGTGGAGTTTACATCCGTGACTGCAGCAAGGAATTTCCAAAAACTTGGTTTTCCCGAGCAAAGTTTCAAACTCCCGGAAGCTACAAACATAATGCGAAATTAAATTTCTTTGGTGTGAACGCCTCGCAACCATTGTCTGTGTGGCGAAAGAAAGGGTGGGTATATAAAGACGACCCACGCGGGTGGTTCCAGTGGTACTGCCGCTACTACCTCGGCAGGCGCATACCGCACAAAGACGAACGGCAAATCAAACGCTGGGTCGCCATACGTCGCCACGCGACGCAAATTCTTAACCACTGCGCGCGTGGCGATTGGACGTGTCGCCCACGCCAACGTCAGGCGCTCCTCCACTGGGCCTACGACTCCCGGAAGTTGTAGACTGCGTGACTGAATTATTTTCCGCTAACTCTGATATACACCCCTCAATAGTTCAAACACTAAAGTATCTTTTTCCTGCATCGTGTGCTCCTTAATTTTTTCCACCTTTATACCAGCTTCTTTTGCTAGATCTTCAAGTAGTTCTGCATGTCCTAAATCAGAAGAAAAACCGATGAGTAATTGCCCGCCTGGTTTTAGAAACTGTTTCGCAGTGCGAAAAAACTTTCGTATTGCTTTATATCCTGGATCAAAAACTTGCATTTCTTCTAAGGTAACTGAAGCTCCTGGATCAAGAAACCCGAAGGGCAGTGACCAGAATATGGAGTCAAATGTACGCTCGCTAGGCACACCATCGAGAACGTCGCCAGTACTAACTACGACCCTCTCGCCAACACCCAGCTTATCCGCGTTAAGTTTGGTGTTTTCGCTCGCAAAAGGGTTAATATCAGTGGCTACAACTTGAACATCTGTATTATCAAGAGCTACCAGGCAACTCACCACCCCTGCACCGCAGCCTATTTCGCAGAAGTCCTTTTGCCCTCTTACTTGTTCGCGTACAGCCGCAGCATACCAAGCGGTTGACGGGAAAGAGCCCGGATGAAATACAGCGGGGTGTATTAAAAACTCTTTACTCTCAATCATTGTTTTATCCCAGTCAGTTTGCCTACTCTGCTGCAAAAACGTCCTTGTCTGCTCAACGCCCGCTTCTTTCGGGTCGTTAAATCGGATGAGTTGTGCGAGGTATAACTTTGTCTTTTCAATATCAATCTGCCCATTTGTCTTTAATTTTGTCTCTGCATCAATCGAAAAATTGATTTTATAGTATCTGCGGAGTTCGAAATAAGTGTCCAGGTCGTCGGGACCAAACCCACCGAAAATTGCGATGTCGTTCAAACCATACTTCAGTAAAGTATCTATCTTTTTCATCAAAGACTCTTTCGCTTCACGAACTCCAATACCTTGACTATTGTCTAAAAGTATGAACGCTTTATATTTTGCGACCGCTTGCCTGAAACTAGCGTCATGAACCAAATCAAAGTTTTTATCCGATAATGGAATATCAGCGAGGAAGGATCGGCACGCCAGTTTTATTGTTTCTAGTTCTGGCGTCGGCACATCATTCGTTTTGAAAATTCCCCTTTGAAATGCAACTGCTGCT
>FRDC01002822.1_pt1 | contig 20555 bp, 39 predicted proteins | sample 1106171 | NCBI WGS metagenome assembly FRDC01 (sample SAMEA3930566, study PRJEB13176) | freshwater metagenome | biome: Drinking water system; feature: drinking water; material: water | place: Singapore | collected 2014-12-20 | reverse complement strand
AGGGGCGGCAACGAAAGGAATGTGTGAGATGGACGACGAAGCGACACCATTATTTCGGATTATGAAAGAGCCCACTGGAACACTCGGCTACGTGCCGCTTTGGTGGATGCGGCAGTTCGACTCGCAGGCGCGGCGGAATCACTGCGGCCAATCGATCGACCGGCTGCTACAGCGTGGCGGCCTCAGCGCTAGAGAAGCGATTGCCGTTGCGACCGGGAGGCCGTGGTACAGCGTCGAAAGCACTGAATCAGCCGCCTGGGAGGAATTAAAGGCACTTGTGCAGACCGCATCACCAGGGTGGAAGTGCGGCCCTTAGCCCGCCCCACCGCCAGCAACGAGAGGAGAGACGGTATGACTGAACAAGAGATCGTGGAAGAGTTGAAGAAGCGGTGGCCGGAGCCGTGGTTTGTGCGATGGGAGATCGTGCTGTGTCAGACCGACTACATGGCGCGATGCTGCATCGCCGGAACAGACGGTACGTTCATCGACTACCACACGATGCCAATGATTGGCCGAACCAAAGAAGAATTGCTTTCGGTAATCCGCTCCCTGCCGGTGCCCAGCGAGCCCAGCGGGGAGGAACAAGCGGATTTCGGCGGATGGGATTCCGAGGAGCAGCGACAGCGGATGCTGCTAGCGGCAGCCGAAGACATGCTGCTTGTTGAGGAACAGCGGCGTGCGAAGTTGGACAGGGAAATCACCACCCTCCGCACAGCCCTGCGCGAGCAGGCCGAGGTGCTGGGGAGATACGCGAACGAAGATAATTGGGTGGCCCTAGGCGACGAGCATTGGAGCAAAGACTTCTGGAGTGACGGGGACGGCTTCACGCTCGCACAAGAAGTCCTTTCCCGCCACAGCGGACTGCTAGACGGGGCACCGAAAAAGGAGAACGAACGTGACGCTCAAAGCAGAAGTTGAAAACATGGGCAACGCATATTTACGATGCCTGCGCGACTACAACGCCAAAGCGAAGACAATGCGGGATGCCACGAGGGATTACGAGGAGAGCGAACGTTTCTTGGACTCAGCTGCAGACCAGTTGATTCGCGTTGCTCCCGCTGAGACGGGCAATCGCTATCTCAAAGTCGGCGGTACAACACTTGAAATCAAAAACGGCTGGACCGGCAAGAGCGCCATTCGTGTATTGCACGTAGAGGAATAGCCCAATGACGCCCACAGAGCTCACACCCGCCACGGTGATTGAAGCGGCAAGACAGGTGTATGGCGTGCATTATTGGGAACTAACCTACCGCCCAGACGCCCCCTCGGATTTTGCTGAGAACGCATACGAACTTTGCGGATACCGGGAGTGCGACTACGAAGAATGTATTGAACGCACAACCGCCCCACCCAGCCCAACTATTAGAGGAGATCGAACGCCATGCCTGACCCATCGCTAGAAGAATGCGAAGCCTTCTGCCAATCGCTTCTCGATAAGTTCGGTTGGTCGCCAGATGTCGGTACTTTCCACACCTACGACGGGCGAGACAGAGAGATGCTCAAGGCAATCCTGGAGCATCTTCGGCGGCTCAGGCCGGCAGTGGAGGCGCTGGAGGAGTACGCGGACGTCGATAGTTGGTGCTGTTTCGAGTGCGGCGGGGAATACGACACGTGCAATTGCAAGGTCGATCAATGGATACCGACTGAGCACGGCTACGAACTCGCCCAACAAGCCCTCGCCGCCTTTGAGAACAGGAGCAAGTCGTGAGTGAAAGCAAGCAAGCAAATGGAATCACGGCAAAGTCTACGATCTGGCCCGACGACGAGACTATGGAGATATTCCGGTCGTTGGCCGCCCGCATTGCTCTTAAGGACGCCCACATCGCCGGGCTGAACGAAGAAATAAAAATCCAGGCCGCCCGCATCGCCGAACTGGAGGCACAGAACGCGGAGGGGGCGATACCGGAAGGGGAGCTGGGGCGTGGGCGGCAATACCTAGCCTGGATACCTGACGACGACGAGTATCGGGCACTGACCTACTGGCCGGACAACCCGGACGAACCGCTTTGGTGTGGGGCCACGTCGTATCAACTCAGCGAGGCCACGATCCTCCAAAAGCTTACCCCACCCACCCCTGAACGCCCGAACCACTGACCGCTTGCACACCATGAAACTCTGGTTTACATCCGACCTACACTTAGGCCACGCCAACATCATACGGCATTGCAGCCGGCCATTTGCGACAGTTGAGGAGATGGACTCGACCCTGATCGCCAACATCAACGCCGCAGTGAAGCCCTGCGACCGCCTATTCGTACTCGGCGACTTCTGTGGCCAACGGAAGCAATACGGGTACATCAAAAGCTATCTGGACCGCATTAAACTCAATCCACAGCAAATGGTGCTGGTGCTTGGGAATCACGACAACGAGAAGGAAACACGCAAGGCATTCCCACACGTCCACCACTTACACACAGCCAAGCACAACGGGCAGGTTATCGTGCTTTGCCACTACGCGATGAAGGTCTGGCACGGCTCCCACCGGGGGCGGTGGCACCTTTACGGCCATTCGCACGGTTCGCTAGCGGAAGACCCGGACTCCCGCTCATTCGACGTGGGCGTCGATTGCTGGGACTATAAGCCGATAGACTTCGAGATGGTGGCCGCCAAGATGGCTCAGAAGAATTGGAAACCCGTGGGCCACCATACAGCGGACGTTCCTTCAGGCAGTAATCAGACTGATTGACTTGCACACCACGGAAGAAACGTGCTAGAATGGACTCGCTCTCAGCCGGCCTGCCGGGAAAAGGCATGGCCAAATCAAAGTCACCGCCGCTATCTCCGGGCGAATCTCTTGCGCCCCGGTCGCCGCTTGCCTCCAAGTGCATCTCCGGCGAGTACGAAGCCGAGTTCGACGACGACATGGGCGTCAACGTCCATGCGGTCAAGCTGCTGACTTTCAGCGATCTAGCCAAGAAGCCACGCACCAAGACCCGCGTTCGCAAGGTGGTCGCTAAGAAGGCCATCAAGAAAAAGTCGAAGCGGAAGTCGAAACGCAAGCACCCCTGAGGGCTAATTGATGGCCGGACAACCCTGGACAGATACCGAGACGCAGCAGCTCCGCGACCTAACGGAACGCGGGGTCGGTTATGTGGAGATTGCTGGACGGTTGGGTAGGTCGAGCCAATCGGTGGCCAAGCGGTTGCAGAGAATGAAAGAGGACGCCGCCGCTGCTGCCGCCAGCGTATGCACCGCCCCGTCAGTTCCGCAAACAGAGTTCGAGGCGATGGCTAAGAGCGCAGGTGCGGTTCGGCAGCCGCAGGCACCCTTGGTTCAATCGGCGTGGATTGATGAAGAGCCGATGCAGGAAATCTGGGCACGCCACGAACAAACCAACGCCCGCAAGATTGAGAAAGCAAAAGATGCAAAGCAGTTCACGGTCGATCTGCCAGCAGACGAGCCGATTGCATTGGCGTTTGTGAGCGACCAGCACATTTCGCCCGGCACTCCGGTTGATATGGCGAGGATGCGGGCAGATGCGGAGTACATTAGAGACACCCCGAACCTGTACGCCCTTCTAGGCGGCGACGGCATTGACAACCACATCAAACACCGTGGCGCGATGCTCGCGATGCGTTCAACGGCGAGTGACCAATATCGGCTGTTCGAGTATTACCTAAGCATCTTCGCCCCAAAAATTCTGGCGTTGTGCAGCGGTAACCACGATGCTTGGACGAAGAACATGGCCGGGGTTGATGTCCTGGACTACATCGCCGAACGCCAACGACTGTGCTACTCGCCGCATGGGTTCACGATCCGGGTGACTGTCTGCGGACAAGAGTACGTCGTGTGCTTGCGGCATCGGTACAAGATGAACTCGACACTAAACCAGACGCACTCCCCAAAGCAGTTATGGCGATTCGGCGAGATTGATTTTGACGCTGGCGTGGTGTGCCATCACCACGAACCGGCAATGGAGATGTGCGTATTTCGAGGTCTAGATCGGTTTGTCGCCCGCCCCGGCTCCTACCAAATCACAAGTAGTTACTCGGAGCAGTTTGGCTACAACTCAACCTATCCGACATGCCCAACTGTGGTGCTTTACCCGCGACGCCGGAGGTTGACCGGATTCCATGACATGCGTGACGCTGGCGAGTTCCTGCGAGGGAAGTTGCGATGAGCACCCGCCCCCGCATTTACATCAGCGGTCCAATCTCTCGCGGCAACCGCACGCACAACTTCGCTCAAGCCTGCGAAGCACACAAGAAATTGATTGATTATGGTGCAGCCCCACTGAATCCGATGCTTTCGATGTTGCATCCCGACGCCTACAACATAGAGCACGCAACGTGGATCGAGTGCGACCTACCGTGGGTGGAAGTGGCGGATGCAGTATTGCGGCTTTCAGGCGAATCAGTTGGAGCAGATGCCGAGTGCGAACACGCCGAGCGGCACGGCGTTCCGGTATTTCGAGACATGGGCCACCTGTGGGCGTGGCTGGAAAGCATGAGGGCTGTGGCATGAATCAGTTAATCGGCCTTTGCGGATATGCTGGCTCCGGCAAAGATACTGCCGCCGCCCACATGCCGGGCTGGACGCGGGTATCGTTTGCGGATGGGGTGCGGGAGGTGGCGCTGGCGATTGACCCGCTCGCTACGTCGGGCTACTGCGACGTAGAAGATGAAAAATACGAAACGCATTTGTCGCGGCTGGTGGAGATGAACGGCTGGGACACGGCCAAGAAGCATCATGAAGTCCGCCGCCTACTCCAGCGCATCGGCACCGAAGCCGGCCGCAACATCATCGGCGAGAACGTCTGGGTGGACATCGCCACGCGGAAACTAGAAGCCATTGGCGGCCCGGTGGTCATCACCGATTGCCGCTTCCCAAACGAAGTGGAGGCCATCCGCAGACGTGGTGGCATCATCATCCGCATCACCCGCCCCGGCGTAGGCCCCGTGAACGGCCACGCCAGCGAGACGGCCATCGACCACATTGAGCCCGACGCCGAAGTGTTGAACGACGGGACACCGGAAGAATTGGGGCAAGCTGTGTTGGACGCAGCACTAATCCCGGCCACGGCACTTCCCGACATCGACGCTGCATGGATTGATGAACTAGGGGACTGAGGGAGCGACACGCATGGTGCCTGAATTTCTAGTGAAGCTGAAACAAAAAGCATTCGACAAAGGCTGGCTCCTGGAGCAGATACCCTGGGGCCTGCGACTGACCGAATACAACGGCGTCACGATCACCAGCTACGGGGCCGGCTTCTGGACGCTGACCAAGTATCACCCGCTCGCACTGGACGTAGACGCCGCAGAATTGGCCGGAGAAATCCGCAACGCCTTGGGAAATGACCGCCAGAAGTCCGAACGGCAACGGAAGTTAGCGTTAGCGAGGGGCGAAAGACGGGGGCGGCTCAAGGCGAGAGGGGCTTAACGTACTGTGGGCATAGGGTAAAATATGGCAATCACACAGTTAACTCACCAAAAGGAAATTTGATCGTGAGAGACGTTCAGCACATGCAGCGGCATTTGAAGGTCGTAACCAGACGGGACGGCGAGCTGATTCGGGAGGTCGCGGTGTGCGATCCGTTCCACACGACGAACGTCACCCTCGGCTGGTCGCTTTGGGATTGGTTTAAGATGCTGTTCCGTCGGGACAGGACCACGACGATTACCGTTCGCGTGGATGGTGACGCGGTTGCTGGCAAGCGTTGGTTTCAGGGGCAGGACACTTGCGAGCGGTGCCTGCAAACGAAGATAGGGCCGCTTCCCGGCGTGCACGAGACAGAACCAGGTTACTTCCGCGGCGAAGAGCGCTGGTGCGAGAAGTGTTACTACAGCATCGAGCACGAGCCGTCCACGGCAGCCGTGGTGAGTTAACTAGGTTATTGCCTAAAATATCAACATGGAAACCATATTTGTAGAAATTCGTGCAGCAGAAGGCGGCGACGACTCAAAGCTGCTGGTGAGGGAACAGGTGGCGATCTATGCCTCATTTGCAAAGCGGAGGGGGCTTTGACGCCGAAATAATAAGCGACCTCCCTGGAGTCGTTACGCTGCGTGTTTCTGGTCATGGTGCTAAGAAGTGCTTCAAGCCAGAAGGCGGCGGACATCGTTGGCAGCGAATCCCGCCAACCGAGAAGCGAGGCAGGACGCAAACGTCGTCAATCACTGTTGCCATTATCGGCGACAGCGTTGGCGGTCAAATCGAAATCAACCCTCACGACCTCCGCATAGACACATACATCGGGCAGGGGCCAGGGGGGCAGCATCGCCAGAAGTGTGCTACTGCGGTGCGGATTACGCATATCCCAACGGGCGTTGTATCATGCTGCGAGAACGAAAGGTCGCGGCTGCAAAATGAGCGATTTGCAATGGAGCAGCTTTCGGCGAGGATCGCCCAAGCTACGGAGCAGAGGCGGCTTGATAAGGAAAATGCCGCCCGTCGCGGGCAAATTGGCACTGGCTACCGTGGCGATAAGATTCGTACAATCCAAATGCAAAACGACCGGGTAACCAATCATNCAATCACATCAACGGCCGAAAGTGCTCTGCGAAGCAGTACCTCAAAGGGCACCTTGAGTTGATCCAGTAATGCCGGCCAAAAAGGCTTGCTGAACGGGCGTAAAGTTGATATGCTTACAGTGTCGCAAACAACCTCGATTCACGACCCGGCGGATACTTGGCCTATATGGCCCAAGCTAAAAGCCACGACGAGGAGTCGAAGCCGACGGGCGGGGTGGGTGTCAAGGCTACCCGAAAGCTGAGCGAGGTGCTTTCGACGGAAAGCGTTGCGACTTTGGGCTGTCTTTCGGAGTGTGGCAACACCGGGAAGGCGGCCCCCTTTAGCACAACCTGAATGCCCACCACGGCGGGCAGTTAAGTCCATACGACAGCCGCTCGAATCTCATGCGAGGTTCGGGCGGCTTTTTTTATTGGTCCAAGGTCGCCCCACCAAGGCCGGCTGAGAGCAAGCGGATTGGTCCGGCGACCGCTTACAAGAGGGTCAGGGTAGGTACACAAGTCGGGGACGAAATTCGGGTTCATCCGAGTGGCCATTGAGTTGGCCCTATATCCCCGGCTTGCAGACATACGGCGGAACACCGAGGCAGCCATAGCCGCACAAGGCCGCTGCCCGACGCCGTTTAGGAATCGCATGAACCGCAATCAACGCAACCTTTGGCCGGTGCTCGTCGTGGCCGCCTTGCTGCTTGGCTGCTGCGAGAAGGCTGCAAACCCATCGAAATCGATGGGATTAGAACCAGTTGTCAAGGAATCCTTGACACCTGAGCCGGAGCACGCCACCGACGAGCAGTGGTTTTGGTATATGCGTGAACACATGGACGCCCTAGAGGGGCGGATTAGGAAGTTGGAGGAGCATTCGTTGCTGAGGGGGTGCTGCTGTGCCAAACGCGAGGCTTGTACCTGTCTACGACGCCATCAAGGAACTCAAGGATGCAGACCTGCTCCTGTTCCGGGGCGAGGGCACGCTTGCGGGTGCGATTCAGCACAGCGGCAGAAGTCCGTTCTCGCACGCGGCGAAGGTGTCTTGCTCCAAGGAGCGTTGGGAAGTATGCGAGATGCGAGAGTTCTCGGGTGGCAGGATTGTGACGCTTGCAAGTCAGGTGACGAAGTTTCCCGGCTTGATCGACGTGTACCGGACCAATGCGTTCTCTCTGCCGGAGATGAGCCACGCTGCGGCTGCGGCTGCGGGGCTGAAGACCGGGGAGTATTACGACCGGAAATCTGCGGACGCAAAGATGCGGGAGTTTGCGGGTGCGAAGTACGGCTACCGTGCTGTCCTGCGGACGTGGCTGTTGAAATCACCGGCATTGTGGGCAGCCCGCATTGCCAGCCGCTGGTTCCCGTGCCTGTGGCCAATTGCGGAGTATCTGACGAAGTTCGCCCCGGATGTCACGAACGACACGCTGGAAGACGGGAATCCGCCCTATTGCAGTGCAGCGTGCGCGATTGCGGACAGATTGGGAGGCGGTGTCGATCCCGTACCGCACCTCGCGGATGCGTTCGTTGAGCCGGGAGATTTGGCGAGGAGTTTGTTCAACAAGTATTTGATGACCTTAGTGCCATAAGAAAAGCCCCGCGTTGCTTGTAACAACCGAGGCCGTGGCCAGTTCTGAATAGGAGAACCGACGATGGAATGTTACATCGAACTCACCAAATGCAAAAGGGCAATCGTAGACGAAGAGTTTTACCAGGAGCTTAATCGGCACAAGTGGTATGCCGTTAAGGCCGCGCATTCGACCGTGTGGTACGCGAAGAGAAGCCAGCCTAAATCCGTTGGCGGACAGGTAGCAATGCATCAGCAAGTACTTTCGCTCGCCGGGGTTGTTTCCAGCTTGTTACCAGACCACATAAATGGCGACGGACTTGATAACCGACTGCAAAACCTACGACTTGCAAATGAATCTGAAAACCGATTCAACCGGGGGCCGCAAAGAAACAACACCTCAGGTTACAAGGGCGTTTGCTTCGACCGAAAACGCGGCAAGTGGATGGCGTCAATTATGGCACGCGGGAAGCGCAAGCACATTGGAAGATTTGAAACTGCGGTGTCTGCCGCCGCCGCATACAACGAAGCTGCCATCTGTCTGCACGGGGAATTCGCTCGTCTGAATAAAATATGAAAACCTACCTACCGCTCCTAATCCTGCTGCTGATCCTCGCCTTCTTCCTTGGCCTCGCCTTCACGGTGAGTGCTCAATCCGTGCCGCCCGCCCCATCCTTCGCTCAACCCCAAGGCCCGCCCGTAGGTCAGGTCTACATGGTGCGAGCTTGGACGCCGGTGCGGAACGTGCTGGGCATCGGCCCGCTGTACCGCCCTTACATCGCAATTGGCCCCGCGCAGCCTGCCTTTGTGCAGCCGGTGGTGCCGGTGGGGTCGCGACAATTGCAGTACGGACGAATACAATGAACACATGAGCACGCCACGAAAAAAGCCCCGCGATGTTCGTAACACATCCGGAGCAGTGGCTAACTCTAGTTAGGAGAGTCGGCAATGCCATCGTACATCGAATTGACACAGGGTCAAACTGCAATAGTTGATGACGAGTTTGTGGGCGAACTTGAAAAGTATCGATGGTTCGCCAGGAAGGATCACAACCAGTACTACGCACAGGGTAAGCAGCGTCCAACGAAGAAAAACGGCAAATACGTGCAGATGCACCGACTGGTTTTGCACTTAGCCGGCATTGAACCAGGCACTCATGTGGACCACCGCGACAGGAACGGCCTTAACAACCAATTAGAAAACCTTCGTCCAGCAACTGCATCCACCAACGCGATGAACTCTCGAATTGCAAGAAGTACCTGTGGTTACAAGGGGGTCACGTTCAGTCGGTCCACCGGCAGATGGCAGGCGCAAATTGGAGTCAACGGCAAGAGGTTCTACTTAGGAATTCACGATACTCCAGAGGCCGCCGCTAGAGCTTACAACAGCGCCGCCGAAGTTTTGCATGGTGAATTCGCGTGTTTAAACAATATATGAAATCCTCCGCCCGCGAACTCCTGATTCAGTTGCCGTGGCTGGTGGTCGCCTATCTGGCCTTTGGTGCGTTCGCCAATGGGCAGGAGCAGTCCGCGTTCTGGCGGCACTACAACCCGCAGGGGTCCGTGAATGGTCAGGGCATCTTGCAAGAGGTGCTCACTCGCTGTGACGCACAGGGCAGGCAGAACGCCTACGAACCAGACCTTGTGACCTACTGTCACGAGGCGACGCACCAACTCAACGGCCGCATCCGCAACACGCTCCCCGGCAACTGGAACGCCTTTTACGTCGGCGGCGACAACGGGCTTTGTGCCATCCTCCCGGAGCCGCGAGTCACCTTGGAGCAGGCGGCCCAGTTTGTTCCGCAGAACCTGCGCACGGACACGTTCCAACTGTACTTCGTCCAGATGTCGCAGTATTGGAACAATCAGCCGCTCTACATCTTGGACGAATGGGTCGCCTACACGAACGGGGCGCAGGCCGCAAAGGAACTTCGTGTCGATCCGCACGGCACCAATGAGCGGGCCGTCTGGTTCTGTACTTATGCCGACTGCGTTCTTAGGGCGGTCGAGACATACGACCCCAGCTACACGCATACGGAGCAGTTGCGAGAGTTCATCCGCTGGCACAAGGGCCGCGTGAACGGGCTCACCGGACAGCAGATTGCTGGCTACACGGCACCGCAGGCCCCGGCTGCCCAGATGTGCGTCAACGGTCAATGCGGACGGCCGCAGCATGTTGTGACGTGGGTGCCCGCTAACCAGAACCCGCCGCAACCCGTCAAGCCGCCGACAGTTCAAGCCGCCAGCTACACCGACCCACGCTGGACGGAGTGGCGGAACAAGATCGAGGCCCAGATAGCGGCAATCAAGCCCTGCCAGTGCGACCAGAAGCAGCAGGTGACGGTTGAGGTGATGAACGAAGCGATAGCGACGGCGGTGGCTGACAACAAGCAGGCCGAAGTTGACTGCGACAAGATCGCACTTAGTGTAACCAACGCGCTCTCGCAGAAGTTTGAGCAGCGCTTTGTTTCGATAGAGCAGAAGATTCAGCAGCCCGCGCCACCAGCGGAGCAGGCCGGGCCGCAGATTTTTTACGACATAGCCCCGCGAACGAAGTAGGAGATTTGACATGGCATCTGGTGATGCGGATACCCCTTCCCGGTTCGACCCTTACGGCCCGAATGCCAACGCCGACGAAACCCGTCAAGCGCAGCACTCGAACTCGAACGACGCGCCGACCGACGTGAACTTCAACGCCGTCGTTGCGCGGTCGCAGGCGCTGACGGTTGACATCGCCGGCAAGGACTACGAGGCGAACGCCGACTTGCGTCAGAAGTACGCGGACGGCAAGTTCGGCAAGATGGCCTAGGCTGACGGAGCGTGACGATGGCTGCGCGAATCACCCGAGAGCAGGCTGCTCGCTGGCAGGTTATCGTGCCTTGGCAGCGCGGCGACGCCATCTCGGATGTGGTTGCGGTCGAACTCACCACCGCTGGCTCGGAAATTACCATCTCGCTGATTGGCAGCAAGGCTCCGATCACCTTCCCGCTAGAGCGTGCCAAGCTATTCTCGGACGCTCTACGGGAAGCGGTCGAGTCCGTGGAGAAGTCGCTTACGGCTACGTCATAGGAGGATTGATATGGCAAGCGAGCCGATTCCCTCGATTCCCTCGATGCCGGAGAACCTGTCGGACGACGTTCCAGCAGACGTGGATTTCACGGCGGTGATGGCACGCGCTCAGGCTCAGTTGATTCATTTCACTGGCTTGAACTATTCGTCCAACGAGGACATGACACAGAAGTTGCGGGCATTCGGGCTGGAGAAGGCGGCGCAGTGATTACCTTCCCGGACCGATTGACTCCGTTGATGGCGCGGCTGGAATCGGGCGACATCCTAACAAAAGAGGATTATCGCCGATTGGCAATGTTGCAGGCACTTGACGTAGCCAGGATCGGCGAACAGTACGTGCAGCAGGCATTGGCCCGCGACGCCGAACGGACTGCGGAGTTCAAGCAGTCCCTGGAGGTGTGACATGAGTTTTTCATCGAAGCAGGAGGTCGATACAAAGTACCTGCATGGTCGGTTTGACAAAGCCGAGGACCAGCGAGCGCGGTTTGTGCGTCGAGTGGCGCATAAGGCCGTCAACCTACCGCTGGACGACGAGGTGTACATTGAAGCCAACAAGAACGGCATCGGAACGGCCGGCGCTATGGGTCTTGCAGCAGTGGCCGGCATTCCGGGCATCGTTGCGGCGGCAATCATGGGCTACTCGTTGATTAGCGATGGCGATTCGCCGGCCCCGGCAGCGCAACCAGCCCCACTTGAAGATCGCGAATACGACGTGCGTTTTTGGCAATTATTGCCGGACGGAACCTACAAGCAGATTGACGTGCCGCGAATTACGCAGGGCACGAAGGAATAAACGTGACGTGTCAGATTACGAATCGAAGAAGTGCGAGCCGGGTAGCACGGCGCACGCCTTGTTTCGGCAGGCAGACGCCGAGCACCGCAAGGTTGAGGAATTGGCGAAGTGGCGCGAGCTGCTGGAGCGATTCCTGAACTGGATCATGCAGAAAAAGGAGTAGTCGGTGTGCTCGACGAAACCAAGATCGCCTACGACGGCCTGCACGAAGTAGCAGAGGCAATCCGCTACCTCGCTGACAAGGCATTTCCACCCAAAACCCAATACCCGGACCTACCGGACCCAGTAACAGTTAAAGAGGAGCATTTCGATATGGCAGATTTCCTGCACAAGCAACAGCGGTTCAGTTCGCTCGATGGCACGGACGCCAAGTTCATCCACTATCGCGTGGATGGCGCAACAGAAGCCGTGAGCCACAAGGTCGAAAAGGTCGATGGCGCTTTCCCGCCCGTGGAGTTCATCGTCCCACAGGACGGCGAGTTCACGGTCAAATGGGCCGTGGAAGACGAGGCCGGCAACGTGACCCCCTTCAAGCAGAAGACGCTGGTGGCGGTGGATGATTGGGCTGGCAACGCCCCCGACGAAATTGGCCCGATCGTCACGACCGGCGAGCATTCGGAGTAGTCTCTGTGCGATACGCCCTTTTCGCGATCCTGCCCCTGGTCGCATTCTTCACCGCTCCGCGACCAGGGGCGGCGCAGGCCGCTTCCCCCGTCCCCGCTGCTGACGCACGGGAGACGGTGTGGAGCGCCTACGTCGCCAGCAAATTCGACGACGCAGGAAGTGAGTGCGAGTGCGAGTACCGCCTTTCAGACGAGTCTCGCATCGACGTGTACCAGCACCACTCGATGGGCGGCTACTCGGCTTGGGAAGTGGAACGCTGCCCCAAGTGGAAGGAATCTGTGGCCCAGGCGCTTTACTACCAATTGATGACCGACGCTGCCGAGGGCGGCGTGGTGTTGATCGCACTCGGTGACGCCGACGACAAGGCGAACATTTTGAGATGCAAACTGGTGTGCCAGAAGGTTGGTCTGCGGCTGTTGGTGGTGGATGCGAAGGGAGTGCTGAGATGAGTGTTCCGCTAGACGAGAACGGCGTGCCGATGAAGCCAGTGCCGCCGCCCATTTGTGTCGTCATGGAGGGGCTTACGACGCCACTGCCGCCGCATCAAGTGCCAACCACGTTTTTGGGAAGGGTCAAGTGGACGCTCGGCCTAATCAAGCCAGAGAAGTACGAGCCGTATCCATCGGCCCGCAGCGTGCCTCACCGAGGAGCACAGGCAGCTAGTGAATGACTACGAAGAACCACCGGAAGAATACAGGGGCTACGAGATACGGGTTCACCCCACGCGGGACCATGTGTTTCGCTGGGTCGGATGTGCGTACCCAATTGAAGTGAGCTTTCAGCGACCGCGTTCGGAACATGCGGAGGGGGCGACCCCAGATGAAGCGTTTGCTAACACACGGAAGAAAGTAGACACGCAACTCGGCTTAGGGTCATGAAGTTGAACATCTTACTCGCGATTGTGGGCACAAGCGGTTTGGCTCTTGCTCAAACTCTGCCAATGGAAGGGTGGGAAAAACTCGGGGTGTCGGGTGCGTGCATTGCTCTGTTGGCGTGGGTCATAACTCGCACCATCCCGCAGATGCACAAGGATAACTCGGAAGCGATGAAGCACCTCGGCGACAAGTTCGACGGGTTCACTAACACTGTCGTGGAGCTGTTGCGAGACAGGAAGTAATAGCATGGCGGCACCCCAGATATTTTCGACCTCGCAGTGCTACAAGATTCCGCTGTCGGACTCGACCGGCACGGGTGCGGCTAACTCCGCATTGATTGAGGCGGCGCAGGACGCCCAGGGTTATGGCACTGGTGAACGCATCCGCAAGCCGCTGTATATCCAGGCGGGGACGTACCCAACGGAATCCATTGTGCTTGGAACGAATGCGGCCGGCGATGCCGCACGGGCCGGCCTGACGATTGGCACCGGCGGCGGGTGTGGCGTGGGCCTGAACCGCAATCACAACACGGTAGGCTCTGGCAACATCACGCGGCTCTACTACATGGGAACGAAGGATGGCACGGAGAAGCATGTCACCTACAACGGCGCTGGTCTGCACTTAGGCCCGTTGGAGCTAAGTGGCCTGGATTTGATTACAGGGACGCACTACACAGACCGCGAGAGCGCGACGAAAACGGCGGTCGGCTTCTACATCAACTCCCTCGACACAAGTGGCGTGCCAAACGGCCGCATTCACGCCTCGCACCTGCTACTGCAAGGCTACGAAAAGGGCATCTACGTCTACCAGTCCGACACCGGCGGCAACAACGACAACCTCACTTGGTACTCGCTCGACTTCGACGCCTGCACGGTGGGCTACGAGGTAAACAGCACGCAGTCGGTCACACACCTGATTCACAAGGTCCACACCAACTACTATGTGGACACGATCTTCAAGTTCATCAAGGGCGGTGACCTGCACTGCTGGAGCTGTCAGGTAAACAACCCCAATTGCACGATCCTCGATCTGTCGGGCATGACGTATGACGTAGCCTACGGCAACTTCGAGATTCGCAATGTCCGCCTCGACAACAACGCCGACAGCCCCGTGCTGCTCAAGCTCAACACCTACGCCGGCGTCCCACGGAATGTGATTATCACCGGCACCGTAGGCAGCGGCGTGACTTATACAGCCGCAGACCTCGTGCAAGGCGATAACGCTGCGGACAAAATCTTCATCCGCTTCACAGGTTCATCTACAGCCGTGACCGACTTCAACGGCTGTTCCACCGTGAGCGAGCCCCCGTTCTGACATGAGCCAAGCAAAAGCACAACATGAGCAGCAGCGCACCGGCCGACGGTTCGGGAAGGTGACCATATACGGTCACAGTATAGCGACGGTTCCTAACGCCAAGGGTGGTATCAAATCCGCGGCTGACGCGGAAGTAACTGATGGTGGCTCCGCGCAGGTCATTCGCCCCCGGAAAGTATTCCTGCTTGACCTTGGCCGACTCCATAAAGCTAGTGGTGAACTCGCTACTGCTCATTGTGAGCGACTCATCCACCCCGTTAGTCAGCTTGGCCACGAAGGCAGCGATGCCGGGGCTAGCGTCCGGCGACCAGTTGCCGGGGATCATCGGCAAGGCGGCGGACTCGTCGTAGGCGATGGTCGGATTAACGAACGGTGCCGAGTCATCGGGCTGGGGATGATCGTAGCCGGCAAAGAACAACTGCAACGGATCGGAGGCCCCCGCACTCCCTGCACACAGCAGCACCAGCAAACCTGCCAGAAAAACTGCAACTCTGACACCCGCGATTCGGCTAAGCCTAGCCACGGACTCGGCAACTTCTTTGCATTTAGGACAAAGCCATTTGCCACGCGTGCATTTCGCCCAACCATCGGACTCCGCGGCCTTGGTGGCCTGTGCGCGAGTCTCCCAGTCGCAGGACTCGGAGACGTAGCAGTCGGGGCCATCGCAGCACCGCATGTATTCGACACGACGGAAAATTCCCATGACCGACTCCTTGTAAAGCGGAGCGGCCACCGGTGCGCGCAAACGCCGGNNCCGGTCAGGGAGAAACGCGCAACACGACAGCCGCTCCGTGACTCAATCGGGTACGTCCTGACCGGGACGCCCGCAATATACCGCCAATCACGTTATTTGTCAACCCAATAGGAGGGGATAATGCAACTTACGCCCAGTCAAATTCAGACTGTAAAAACATGGCTCATTGCCAACGCTAGCGCCATGACCGAGGCGGAGGCCGCTGCGGCCCTGAACGCCAACGCGTCGCCGAATTACTTCGTCTGGAAAAACACTCTCGGCCGCCACGATCTAACGGACGAATCCGGCATTGACACGGACGGCACCACGGCCACGAACTTCGTCTGGGGTGGAACGGCCGGCGGTTACATCAACCGCAGTCAAGGCGAGCGGGATGCGTTCCGCGAACTATTCAACTCCACGGACACTTGCCGACCGAGCTTGGCGAATGTCCGCACAGCGATGGACGACATCTTTAGCGGTACCGGCGCTGGCGCTCAAGCGAACCGCGCTCACTGGCGTGCTCGCTTCCGCCGCCCATGCACGGTAGTTGAAAAGCTCTTTGTGGCAGCCACAGTCGGCGGGCCAACTCAGACCGGCAATCGCGGCTTGGCAACAAATCCCGACACGCTCGTTGTAGACGGCAGCACGTCGGCGGTCACGGAACAGAATGTAAGCGACTGGCGCAGCGCATAAACGAGGGATTAGATGGCAACGGTAACGCAAGAGTACGGCACTTACACCTCGATGACGGTCACGAATCTCGCCAGTTTGGCGAACGATGCGACCAGTCCCTTCGGTGCGTGGCAGTCGGATCGCGTGGACAACCGTACCACAGGTGCGGATGACTACGAAATTGCCATTCTCATTCCGATGGCCAACACTGCGCCAGCAAACGACAAGGCGTTGTATTGCTACGTCGTGCCGTGGGTGCATGACGGAACTAACTGGGATGTGGCGGCGAACTTCGGCACCACGACCGCGCCAACTGGCTCAGAGGGAACGGCCTCTATTGTGGACCCGAACTCCATGAAGGGGCCAATTTCGATTCCGTATCCGACCCAGGATATGGATGTGCATTCGTACTTCACGATCTGCCAAGTGTGCGGCACTGTGCCTGATGGCTGGAGCCTTGCTATCCGCAACTGTTCGGGTGCTGCGGTTGATTCCAGCGGCATCGTCATTGCGTACCGACCGATCACCTACGATGTGGCCTAATGCTGCCTAGATTTCTCACACAGCCGACGCAGCAAGTGAACTGGGCCAGCCCGTTGAATCAAGGGTTGGTGTCCTGGTGGCTTGCACTTCCAGGACGAACGGGCGGCGGTACGTGGTTTGACCTTTGTGGCCGCAACCACGGCACGCTCACCGGCATGGACCCGGCGACGGATTGGGTGGGGAGCGCGAGGCGTGGCGGGTATGGGGCGCTGGATTGCGACGCGAGCAATGATACCGTGCTTTTTACATCTCCTGTGTCTGGCCTGCCGCTCACAATTATCGGATGGTTTCGCACCACGTCGTCGGCCAATACGACCGTGGCGATGGTGTCAAGCTCATCCGGCAGCTACACCGGCCTCGGTGTCAATGCGTTTGCGGTCCTGAGTTATACGAACTCTGCCGCTGCCGGGAACGTCAACACGACATCCACAGGCACCTTCTCTAGCGGCGTGTGGACGATGGGTGCGGCCGTTTGGGAGTCTGGCGGCAATCGAGCTGCATACCGGGATGGCGCAAACAAAGGCACTTCATCCAGCGCGCTTAGTCCATCGCTCACAGACGGGTGTATCGGCTCGTTCAGAAACTCTAGTTCCTACTTTAACGGCCAACTGGACTGCATTCGGGTCTACAACCGGGCGTTGTCTGATGCGGAAATTTTCGCACTCTACCTAGAGGACATGCTAGGCAACCCGACCACGCTGAACCGCATCCGCCGCCCGTTAGCTTTTGACACAGGGGCAGGCGGTGGCGGTGGTGGCCTCTCAATTCCGATTGCATCGTATCACTATCAACACCACTTCGCGGCTTAGGGCAAGGCCATGAAATTTATTCGGCAAGGCGCAACTCACAAGGTCTGTATTGGCCCCGTCGTGGCTGTGGGTAATGGATTCACGCCAGTCACCACGCTTTCATTGGCGTCTGCGGATGAGGCCGAAGCATTAGTTCACGACAGCGGCACCGTCGTAGACATTAGCGGCTACACGTTCGCGGCCGTGACCACGATGGACGGCTACTACAACCTGACGCTGCAAACGGGCATCAGCAACACGGTCGGCCATGTGACCATTGCAATCAACGATGACTCGCTGTGCCTGCCGGTCAAGGCAGAGTTCACAGTCGTAGAAGAGGCGGTTTACGACGCCCTATTTGCGGCCAGTGCCGCGGGCTATCAGGTTCCAATCTGGGCGGCGTCTAACTCAACGGTCAACTTGAGCGGCACCACCATCAAGACAGCGACCGACGTAGAGACCGACACCGCGGATATTCAATCCCGCCTCCCTGCCGCATTGGGTGCGAATGGGAACATGAAGGCCGATGTGCGGGACTACGGCGGCACCGCGGCTACGACTTCTGGTGGTAGGCCGGAAGTGAATACGAAACTGATTGAGGGCGTGGACGCCACAGACCAGCTCGCCGAATACACAAAGTTGGGCGCGGTGTTCGCCATTGGCACGGTCAACTCGCAAACGAGCCTAGACCTGACGGCAGTTGGCGGCTTTGCAGCAGTCGATGATTACACGGACTACATCGCTGTTATCAGGGACGTTTCGGCCAGCTCAACGAACGCGGTGTGCTTTCGACGTGTGACTGCATCTATCGAAGCCACGCCTGGGCAGCCGACGATCACACTCAACGCCGCCCCGTTCTTCACGGTCACAACAAGCGACAAGGTGGAGTTGGTTCCGCCGGACCTGGAAGTTCTGACCCGCCTGCCGAATGCCACCCCGGCGGCTAATGGTGGCCTCCCCACAGTCAACGCTTCCAACTACGTCGCAGGCGTGCAAGGCACCATCAACACGCTCGACGCTTTGGACACGGCTCAGGATACGCAGCACTCGACGACGCAATCTACACTGTCAACGATTGCTGGCTATCTCGATACGGAAGTTGCCGCAATCCTGGCGGACACAAACGAGCTACAGACGGATTGGGCCAACGGCGGGCGGCTCGACTTGCTGATTGATGCAATCAAGGCGGTAACGGACCTGCTGACCGCCACTAACGCAGAGCCGACTGGCGTGCCCGCTGCGGATGCAACGCCGCTTACGAAATTGGCCACGATTTACATGATGCTCCGCAACAAGGTCACGGTCACATCGACAAAGAAGACCTACTACGACGATGGCGACGCCGCCGAGTTCGAGAAGGACTTGAGCGACGACGGAACGACCTACACGGAGAGCGAGGTCAACAGCATCTAATGGCCATTGACACCGCAGAGAAACGACGCAGCGTAGCCGGCATCACGCTAGGAAGCGGCGTTACTCCAAACGTATCCAAAGACATTGAGTGGCGGCAGCAGGCCGGCTGGAGCTATTCGGGCGTCGCCGCCGGCTCGCCAAGCTCAACAAGCATACCAGTGTTTCTGTTCCATTACATGCAGCAGGGGGCGGCATGAGCTTATATCTGCGTCAGTCAACCGCAAGCCAAGAAGTTTTGCTCGGCCCCTTCGTGGACTCCACGGACGGCAACACGGCCGAAACATCCCTCACCATAGCCAACACGGATATAAAACTCTGGGTTGAAGGTGCAACCACGCTGACGAACAAAAACAGCGGCGGGGCGACTCACATATCGAATGGCTACTACTACGCCGTCCTAGACGCCACGGACACGGCCACAGTTGGGAAGATGGAGTTGAACGTCAAGGTATCTGGGGCGCTGGCGGTTCGACGAGAGTTCCACGTCTTAGAAGAGGCGGTCTACGATGCCATGTTTGCCGCATCTGGGACTGGAGTTCCTGCGGCACTTTCCTCGCTCATTGCAACCGCCCAAGCAGACCTAGACACCATCACTGGCTCTGATGGCGTGATACAGGCGACCGACCAGCCACACGCCGAAGCCTACGCAGGCAGCGACATTGAAGACGACTTCATCGCTACACGGCTGAAGTTCAAGAAGTACGTGCAACTCCTGGCACGCAAAGACACAGCCATCGCCACAGACAACGCCACGGAGCTGACGGAGATTAACGCCAGCGGTGGGTCTGGTGCTGGTGCGTTTGCGAACTCGGCGGACGCCCTAGAGGCCCAGCGTGATAACGTTGGTACAGCCGGTGCTGGCTTGACTGAGGTAAGCGGTGGAGGCGGCGACAGCGCATCGCTATTGCAGAGCACCACCATCGCAACGCTCACCAATCAGACGACGTTCACGCTCACCGACGGTTCGGCGGACAACGACGCATACAACGGAGCGATTGCTGTATTCACCGATTCGGTAACATCGACGCAGAAGTCCTTCGTGCCCATCAAGGACTACGTTGGCAGCACTAAGAAAGTGACTCTGCTCGCTTCGCCAAAATTCACCATCGCAACCGGCGACACGGTGAAAATTGTTATCGACACGAAACCGCTTCTGTCGGCAACCTTTGTGGACCGCAATCACACCTGGAGATTCGACAACGGCCGCCAGACCACGGCACCCAACCGAGTCACCGAGAACACCGCCTTTGATGGTCTAACAAAGATCGACTTCACCAACGTCATAGATGCGGACGACTCGATAGCGACCATCAACAGCGTAACAATCAGCCCAACCTCGGGCGACGAGCCAACCCTAGGCACAGCATCCATCTACACGGACAGCATGAGCGTGATTGTGCCCATTGCCTGCACCGAGGACGGCGACCCGTGCGACACGGGCACCTACACCATTACAGCCAACATCACAACCGCAGACGCACAGACCAAGAGCCGTGCGTGCAAGTTCATTGTGGAGAGTGCGTGATGGTAGCTAGCCCCAAGAGCATCTGCCCAGAGCAAGGCTGTATGAAGCTCACGGATGGTGGCCGCTGCCCAGAGCACGCACGAACCAAGAACAGGAGCGGTGACCCGTTCTACAGTAGCAAGGCATGGAAGGCACTGAGGCTATACAAGTTAATAAACAGCCCGTGGTGTGAGTGCGATGGTTGCAAG
>FRDC01000791.1_pt2 | contig 20558 bp, 19 predicted proteins | sample 1106171 | NCBI WGS metagenome assembly FRDC01 (sample SAMEA3930566, study PRJEB13176) | freshwater metagenome | biome: Drinking water system; feature: drinking water; material: water | place: Singapore | collected 2014-12-20 | reverse complement strand
GGCACAAGTTCCGTCGTCCCGCCTCTGGTGGCCGACACCGTATTGTCGTTCCGGTGAAAGATATACTCGATATCTTCCTTCTTCTTCCCTTCCCGCCGGCGAAAGGTCATATGCTCCGGCAAGAGCGTCGTCAGGTCCGTGACAGATTCCACCCGATTATCGACGGGGAAAAACCTGGTGACCTTCGGGCTCGAGACAGCGGTCGTGATGAATTTTCCAGACGGATGCTCGCCGCCGCCGTCGGCCGCGCTCACCTCCATGACCGCTGTTCCCGCACTGATATTAAGAAACGTGATGTCGTAGGTTAGACGCTCGCCCACTTTAAACGGACGATTCGGAGGAGGGATACCCTCACCGGCATAGACCATCCCCGCCCGCCCGGCTGACATCAAACCGAGACAACAAACCAAACCGCACATCACGGCCGCAGAGGAGATCCGTCGAAAAGAAGACACGTCCGGCACTATCGCTCGAATTCCCGACGCACGGCGTCCAGTTCGCCTTCTACGATCGCCCGGATCGCATCAAGCTTCGCGGATGTGGCCGCTTCGAACCGTAGCACCAGTGCCGGCTGGGTATTCGAGGCCCGAATGAGTCCCCAGCCATCTTCAAAGACCGCGCGCACTCCGTCGATCGTCACCAATTCGCGAATCTTGCGCTGATCCGGGCCAAGTCCCTTCCCGGTCTTGGCATACATCTCAAACCGTTCGCGTACCCGATTGGCCACGTCGAATTTGATGGGATCGGGGAGATCCACCCGGATCTCCGGCGTTACCGTGGTATCCGGAAGATCCGCGACCAGGGCGGACAGCGGCTTGCCCCCCTTCGCAAGAATCTCGATGAGCCGGCATGACGCATACACCGCATCGTCATAACCGAAATACCGGTCGGCAAAGAACATGTGCCCGGACATCTCCCCGGCCAGGACGGCATTCTCTTCCTTCATCTTGGCTTTGATCAACGAATGGCCCGTCTTCCACATCACGGGGCGGCCGCCGCGCTTGGCGATATCATCGTACAAGCTTTGCGAGGCTTTCACTTCTGAAATGATGGTGCTCCCCGGCCTCGCGGCAAGAATGTCGCGGGAATAGACAACCATCAAGCGGTCGCCCCACAAGACATTTCCATGCTCATCCACCGTGCCGATGCGGTCCGCATCTCCGTCATACCCGATCCCCACATCAGCCTTATGATCTTTGACCGCCTGCATCAGGTCTGCCAGATTCTCCAGGACCGTCGGGTCAGGATGATGATGTGGAAACCGGCCGTCCAGTTCACAATAGAGCCCTGTCACTTTACACCCCAACAGTTCCAAGGCATCTTTGGCCACCAACGCCGCCGCTCCGCTTCCGCAGTCGATGACGACGTGCAGTCGTTTCGCATCGACGCCGGCAAAGCTTTTCTTGATATAGGCCAGATAGTCCGGAATGATCGGGTGCTCCGTCAACGTGCCCTGCCCGGAGACAAACTTCCCCGACTCCATCACCCGGCGCAGATCCTGAATCTCCTCTCCGTGAATCGCTTCTTTGCCGACACAAATCTTGAATCCGTTGTACTCGGCGGCATTGTGGCTGCCGGTGATCATGATCCCGCCGTCGACCGGCAGGGTGTGCAACGAGAAATAGACCAGCGGGGAAGGGCAAATGCCGACATCGATGACATTGAGTCCGCCGGCGAGCAACCCCTTAACCAGCGCGCGATATAACTCAGGCGAACTGAGCCGGCCGTCGCGCCCCACCGAAATGGTTTTTGCCCCGCGCCCTCGCACATGCGTGCAGTACGCACGGCCCACACGCTCGGCAATGTCCTCGGTCAGTTCTTTCCCGACAATGCCGCGCAAGTCGTATTCGCGAAACAATCCCATAGCCGCTCCCCTATCTGCTACGCGTTGGCCGTCCGCCCGTAATCATCTTTGAATCGCACGATGTCGTCTTCCCCGAGATACGGCCCGTTCTGGACCTCGATGAGATGAAGGGTCTCCGTCCCTGGATTCTCAAGCCGGTGTTTCGTCTCGACCGGAATGGCCGTGCTCTGTCCCACTTGGAGATCGTAGACTTCCTCGCCCCTGGTCACACGCGCGGACCCCGCAATCACGACCCAATGCTCGCTCCGCTTGTGATGCAACTGGAGCGACAGGCGCCCCCCGGAATTCACCGTCACCCGCTTCACCTTGAAGCCGGCCCCCTCTTCGAGAATCGTGTAAGATCCCCAGGGACGATGGACCGTGAGGTGCTCGAGATGTTCCGGCGCTTTCTGCTGCTTAAGGATCTCCACCACCTTTTTGACATCCTGCGCACGGGACTTCGGGCAGACCAGCGTGGCATCCGGCGTATCCACCACAACCATGTCCTCAAGCCCGATGGTCGCCACGACCCGCCGGTCGGCGTAGACAATCGACCGGGTGCTCTCAAAATCGACGACGCGCCCGGACATCACGTTTCCGGCTTTATCTTTGGCCGCCACCTCATCCAGACTGCCCCAACTCCCCACGTCGGACCAGCCGAACGAGACCGGCACGACGGCGGCTTTCGAGGATAATTCCATCACTCCATTGTCGATCGACACTGACGTGGCCCAGCGATACACCTCGTCGATCGTCTGCTTCGGAGCCCCCGCCGCGATGAGTTGGCTGATGCGATCCACCACCTTTCCCAGCGCCGGTTGATGCCGGTGAAGTTCCTCTAAAATCGCCGCCGCTTTCCACACGAACATTCCGCTGTTCCAATAATAATTCCCGGCTCTCAGATATTGGGCCGCTTTGGCTGCATTCGGCTTCTCCACAAACTTCTGCACGCAATAGCCCTTGAGTTTGCCCAGTTTCCCGAGGAGCGTCCGCCCGTTAGGCTTGATGTAGCCGTATCCTGTCTCCGGCCTGATCGGCTTGATGCCGAACGTCACGAGATGGCCTTGCTGAGCAAGCTGCGATGCGAGGGACACCGCTGTCTGAAACTCCCGCTGACCCGTCACCACATGATCGGCCGGAACCACCAGCATGATGCCATCCGGATCCCGCCGCAGCACCTCCAGCGCCGCCAGCGCGATCGCCGGCGCGGTATTGCGGCCTTCCGGCTCCAGAACAAACCCATCCTTCAGCTCATCCTTCCAGTCGGCCAGCTGCANNCACGAATCTGCTCGGCCTGCGCCGCATTGGTGGAAATGAGGACCTGAGACGCCGGCGCACACCCGCGCACGCGCCGCATGGTCTGCTGAATCAAGGTATGCGTACCTGTGATTTTCAGAAGCTGTTTTGGAAACAGATGCCGGCTCAGCGGCCAGAAGCGCGTGCCGCTTCCGCCCGCCATGATGACCGGATACAATGCGCGTTTATTGATTCCCATCCTGGCTCCTCATCTGACTGAGCGTCTCGCAGGCTTCGAGACCGCTTGTGCCTGCAGCAACAGTTCTGCAAGTTCACGCACACACCCATCGCCGCCTTTTTTCTCACAGATATAATCGACGGCGGCATGAATCACCGGCATGCCGTCCGCCGGCGACGCCGAAAACCCCACCGCCTGCAACACTTCGAGATCGTTCACATCGTCACCGATATACGCCACTTGATCCAGCGATACTCCATGGCGGGCCACCATCTCCCGAAGCACGGACAGCTTGTCCATGACGCCTTGATGTAGCTCAGGAATAGCCAGCTTTTCGGCGCGGCGGGCGACCAATTTGGTCCGCTCCTGCGTCACGATCGCCGTCACGAACCCGGCCTTTTGCAACAGCTTGATCCCCATCCCGTCCCGCGTATTGAACTTCTTCCACTCATCGCCAGATTCCGAATAGTACATGCCGGCATCCGTCAAGACGCCATCAACATCGGTCGCAAGCACGCGAATGTGCTTCAAGCGTTCCGCCAATACTTTTTTACCTGCTGGTTTCTTACCGGAATCCATTTACTTGTCCACCCTTAGATGCAGTGACATCGGATTAGACCTCATGCAGCGCCATCATACTAACCCACCACAGAAAGAGCACAAAAAGAAAACCTGTTAGGTGAAGTCAATGAAGAGATAGACCATGGCAACACGCATCAATTCCGGCCGTTTCGGATTCTCGCGACACTGTGGATCCAAGCCAGCCAGCTAGTTCCTGTGCGTCAGAATACTCTTCCCTTCAACAGCCCGAGAAGATATTGCCCATAGCCATTCTTGGACAGCGGCTGCGCAAGCCCCGTGAGCTGCTCCGCGGTGATCCACCCCTGGCGATACGCAATTTCCTCCGGACAGGCCACCTTGAGCCCCTGACGTTTTTCGATCGTAGCGATGAACTGGCTGGCTTCGAGCAGGCTCTCGTGCGTGCCGGTATCCAGCCACGCATAGCCGCGCCCCATAATCTCCACATTGAGCGCTCCTTGATCGAGGTACAGCCGGTTGAGGTCGGTGATTTCCAACTCGCCGCGAGATGAAGGCTTGAGCTGCTTGGCCAGCTCAACCACGCGATTGTCATAGAAATAGAGGCCGGTGACGGCATAACTGGATTTAGGCTGTTTCGGCTTTTCTTCAAGACTGACGGCTGTGCCGTCTGGATTAAACTCGACCACCCCATACCGGTCGGGGTCTTTTACATGGTAGGCAAAGATCGTCGCGCCCTGCCGGCGTTGATTGGCGCTACTCAACGCCTGGTGAAAATCGTGACCGTAGAAAATGTTGTCGCCCAGCACAAGCGCCGATCGATCACGGCCGATGAACGATTCGCCGATGATAAACGCCTGCGCCAAACCGCCCGGACTCGGCTGGATCGCGTAGTGCAGGTTCAACCCCCATTGCGCTCCCGAACCAAGCAATTGCTCGAACCGCGGCGTATCCTGCGGCGTGGAGATGATCAGAATCTCCCGGATACCGGCCAACATCAGCGTGCTTAACGGATAATAGATCATCGGCTTGTCGTAGACAGGCAGCAGCTGTTTGGAGAGTGCGAGTGTCGCCGGATGCAATCGGGTACCGGCGCCGCCGGCGAGGATAATGCCTTTACGTGTGCTCATGATTTCCTCAGAATCTGTTGCAGGATGTGTCGAACCCCGCATTGCCAATCGGGCAATGCCAGGCCGAAGGCGCTGCGCAACTTGCTGGTATCCAACCGCGAATTGGCCGGACGCTTGGCGGGCAGGGGATATTCTGAAGAGGGAATCGCCCGGATGGCATCCGGCAAAATCTTGAGCGGCTTACCGGCGGCAAGGGCTTCGGACACGACGAACCGCGCATAATTGCACCACGTGGTTTCACCGCCCGCCGCCAAGTGATACAGGCCAAAGGGAAATGAGGCATCTCCTTCACGCTGTTTCTGCCGAACAAGCTGAGCCGTCACATCCGCCAGCAAGGCCGCAGATGTTGGCGCACCATATTGATCGGCAACGACATCCAAACGTTCGCGCTCGCTCGCCGCGCGCAGGATTGTTTTGGCAAAATTCCCCCCCTGCGCACCAACGACCCAGCTCGTCCGAAAGATCAGATGCGGCGCCCCGCTTTGTTGAAGTGCGATCTCGCCCTCCAGTTTGGTGCGGCCATAGACACTCTGTGGATTCGCGGGATCCTGCTCGGTATAGGCGCCCGCTTTGGTGCCGTCGAATACATAATCAGTGGAGTAATGGACGACCCAGGCATTCCGCTTGGCGGCCTCGTCTCCCAAAACCCCTGGGGCCACGGCATTAATCGCCCGAGCCAGCTCCGGCTCTGACTCTGCTTTATCGACGGCGGTATACGCGGCCGGATTCACGATGAGGTCGGGGTTACAGGACCGCACCAATGCACGAATCGCAGCGGCATCAGCGAAATCACACTCGGCATAATCCACTGCGCAGACATCTCCCAACGGAGCCAGTGCACGTTGCAGTTCAAAGCCCACCTGTCCCTGCTTGCCGGTTAACAGAATCTTCATCGCGCTTACACGCCGTACTGTTTGTCCATCCAAGTGCGGTAGGCACCACTGGTCACGTTGGCGACCCATCCCTGGTTATCCAGATACCACTGCACAGTTTTTCGGATGCCGGTCTCAAACGTCTCTTGAGGTTTCCAGCCCAGCTCGCGCTCAAGTTTGGTCGCATCGATCGCATAGCGGCGATCATGACCCGGCCGGTCCTTTACGAATGTGATCTGTGCGGTGTAAGACCGGCCGTCGGACCGGGGCCGAAGTTCGTCCAGAATGGCACAAAGAATCCGCACGACATCAAGATTGGTCTTTTCGTTCCAGCCGCCGACGTTATAGGTTTCACCCGGACGGCCGGCCTCCAACACTCGGCTGATCGCGCGGCAATGATCTTTGACGTAGAGCCAGTCGCGAATTTGCCGGCCGTCGCCGTAGATCGGAAGGGGTTTGCCGGACAATGCATGCAGAACGCAGAGCGGAATGAGTTTTTCGGGAAAGTGGTAAGGACCGTAATTATTTGAACAATTGGTCGTGAGAACCGGAAGACCGTAGGTATGGTGATAGGCGCGCACAAGATGATCGCTGGCAGCCTTGCTCGCCGAATAGGGACTATTGGGTTCGTAGCGATGCGTTTCGCTGAATGCCGGGGCGTCGTTCGTCAACGAGCCGTAGACTTCGTCGGTGGACACGTGCAGAAAGCGGAAGCGGTCTTTGGCATCGCTTTCCAGCGCACTCCAGTAACTGCGCACGGACTCCAGCAAATGAAAGGTGCCGACAATATTGGTTTGGATGAATTCGGCCGGACCGTGGATGGAGCGATCGACGTGGCTCTCAGCGGCAAAGTTGACAACGGCACGAGGCCGGTGTTCCGCCAGCAGCCTGCTCACCAGAGCGGCCTCACCAATGTCACCGCGCACAAAGATATGCCGCGCATCACCCTGCAGGCAGGACAGGTTTTCGAGATTTCCCGCATAGGTGAGCTTATCAAGATTGACGACCGGTTCATTCGTTTGGGCCAACCAGTCGAGCACAAAATTGGAACCGATGAACCCGGCGCCACCGGTCACGAGAATGCTCATCGCGTAATTGAAGTTCCTCCCTGGGAAGGCGGCGCAGTTCCTGCGCGCCGATGATTCACGCCCACGCTACAATGCCCGTTGAAGCGACACCGGACGGAAACTTGGCACGATCCGTTTCAGTGCTTCGAGCAACGCCTCCTCGCTATGCCCCGAAAGCGTCCTCGGCAAATGCTCAATCCACTGATGCAGATCACCTGCCATGAGCGGAACCCCGACGGCTCGATTGATCTTGGCATGCGCAGTCGATTCCACCTGCTCCTGTTCATCAAATAACTCTTCATAGAGCTTCTCACCCGGCCGCAATCCGGTAAATACAATCTCAATATCTTTGCCGGGTACCAGCCCCGACAAGACAATCATATTTCTGGCCAAATCAACGATTTTAATCTGCTCACCCATATCGAGGACGAATATCTCGCCCCCCTGTCCGAGCACGCTGGCTTGCAGAACCAATTGAACCGCTTCTGGAATGGTCATGAAAAACCGCTTGATCTCAGGGTCCGTCACCGTGATCGGCCCGCCTTTGCGAATCTGCTCGGCAAACAGCGGCACGACGCTCCCGTTGCTCCCCAAGACATTCCCAAACCGCACCACCGTAAATCTGGTACGCCCGACTCCATTGAATCCCTGAATGACCTGCTCCGCGATGCGCTTGGTGACCCCCATCACGCTGGTCGGGTTCACGGCCTTATCCGTCGAAATCAACACAAACCGGTCAACCCCTGCGGCCAGCGCTGCCTCAGCGACCACGCGTGTTCCGAGTACATTATTACGTACCGCTTCCTTGGGATTAAGCTCCATCAGAGGGACGTGTTTGTGCGCCGCCGCGTGAAACACGAGGTCGGGCTTCGTCTGGCGGAAGACTTCCGCCACCCGCTCGGGAACCGTCACATCGCCGATGGTTGGAAGGACCCCGACGGCTGGAAACGTCGCGCGCAATTCCAACAGCAGGGCATGCAGCGAATTCTCGTATCGTTCGAACAACACCAGCGACTCAGGACGATAGGAGGCAATCTGACGGCACAGCTCCGACCCGATCGATCCGCCCGCCCCGGTGACCAGCACTGTTTTGCCTTCGATGAGCGGATGCAGCTCCTGCCGGTCCGTTTGGATCGGTTCCCGCTGCAGCAAATCCTCCAGGCTCATCGGCCGTACCTGCTGGAGCGATACGGGATCGCCTAAGAGTTGCTTCATGTTCGGAAGAATCTTGATCGGCGCCGTGCAGCCCTCGGAGGCGGCCAGAATCCGCTGCTTCGAGGCGGTCGACGCAGACGGCAGCGCCACAATAATTTCGTGTGCCTCCAGACGATCTGCAACGGACTTGATATCTTTGATTGTCCCGACGACAGGAATCCCGTGAATTTTCATCTTCCGCTTCACCGGATCGTCGTCAATGAAGCCGATCGGCCGGCTGTTGAAGCTCGGGTCCGACAGCATGTCTCTGGCAAGCAGCTCACCGGCATGCCCCGCCCCGACAATGAGAACCCGCCTAGCCGTCGGAGCAATGATTTGGAGCCATTCTCGAAACCAGCGGACCGCAAGCCTGATGCCGACAATGTAAAATCCGCTTAAGAGACCCGTGAGAATGATGATGGATCGAGGGTATTCCTTCCAGCCGAGCCCCAGATGCACAAGACCATAAAAAGCCACCGCACTGGATGTTGAGGCCCAAAAGATCCGCCCGATATCATGCAGCCCGACATAGCGCCACAGCCCGCGCTGAATTCCAAACACCCACAATCCGCCCCAATACATCAGCAACACCAACGGCACATACCGCCACATCATCTGGTCGAACGGCGGCTGAATATCCCCTTCAAACCTCAACACAAAGGCTGTCAGGTGGGCTGCCACGATGAGCGCCAGGTGTGTCGCGACGACCAGTCCCGCACGAAAACGCAATACCAATTGACCGTATTTCCCGGCAACGGCATGGAACAAATGTGCGACGATTCCTTTCACTGAACTCCTTGCGAGAACAAACTCGTTTCTGTAATTTTAAGCCGAGTCTTCATATTCAACAACCCGGCCATCACGGTTTCAATATCTAATGCTGCAGATGTGCGTACCGCTATCAAGGCAGATGAAGACTTTTTACCGATACCCGAGCAACGGCTCGCTATCTCCGCGCCTGTAACGCTCTCGCTTTGATCACATCTCTATAGGCAGCCAGCGTCTCAGCCGTTGTCTTATCCCACGTGAACTGACGCACTAACTGCCTCCCGTTTTCCGCAAGGGCAGTTCTGGTCGGTCTATCCATCAGCTTGGTCAGTGCCGTGGCGATTTCACGGGGGTCATTCGGGTTGGACAGAATGACGGCCTCTCCTTGTTCAATCAGCTCGGCGCTGCCGTTGAACTCTGACGAGCTCATGACCGTCGCCACTCCGGCTGCCATCGCTTCAAGCGGTGACAACGGGCACGGATCAGCGAGCGTGGGAAGCACAAAGACATCCGCCACCGGATACAGCCGCCCCACGTCCGACACAAGACCAAGAAACCGTACCTCTCGCCCGATGCCCAACGAATCGGCCATTGCTTTATAGTAATCAAGCCGCCCGCCGCCGCCGCCCGCGACCAACAAGGTGCACCGCGAACGCGGCAGCAACGCTAAGCCTTGCAGCAGCGCATCCAATCCCTTTCTCTTAAATTCAGTCCCGACAAAAAGCAGGACGACATCATTGGGAGAGACCCCTAATTGCGTGCGAAGAGCTGCCTCAGACAGCCGGGAAATCCCACCGCCCGCATCGGGTAATTCCACGCCTGTATAGGCCAGGCGAAGGCGTTGGTCCGCAACACGATAGTGCGCCTGAACATCCCGCTTGACCTGTTCCGACACGGCAATCACGATCTTCGCCCCGCGCTCAGAGAATTGCCGCGATTCCAGCCATCGCCACGTAAACTTTCTCGGACTGGTTATCGCACCCATTCCGCGCATCAATCGATTCCAGATCCCGTCTCCCTCATCGGAAGGATTCCCGAAGCAAGGAGATTGCACCGTCATCACATCACACTGCGTCACCTTCTCGAAAGAATGCACGATATCAAAATCCTGCCCGACAGCCCGCTGGGTCAGATAGGAAAACATCAACTGATTCATCCATGCCGGCTTGACGCACAACCGAGGAACCTTGTGAAACGTGAGCGGTTCAGCCCCATCATACGACCACTCATGGGCGAACACATGGACATCGTGACCCCAGGCCAGACGCCGCACAATTTCCATCGCATAACGCTCCGCCCCGCCGGTCCTCACAAACCGCTTGATGAGCACGGCGATTTTGAGGCGGCGGTCAGGCTCAACGCGAGGCCATCGATTGGACTGAATATCCTGCTCGACTAATGACATGTCATACCAGCCTGACGCATTGACGCCCTCGAACAACTCGCGCCAGTTCCTCCGCAGGGACCTTGAACTGCCAGACCATAACCACATCCTTACCGCTCATATAACACTCGACAGATGTCGATCCAACCCCAGTGCCGCGCGGACATGATGAGATTGCACCAGACTCTCCAATCTCCGGCGATTCACATCCAACCGGCTTCGATCATGCTCCTGGTGCCACAAATGAAACACCGGCGCCGCATAACGCGCCGTTTTGTGCTTCACTCCGGCTCGTAAGAGTCGAATCACCAGGTCGGAATCTTCCAATCCCCACCCTTCATACGACTCATCGAAGCCATTGACCGTCATAAAATCGCGACGCCACAACGACAGGTTACAGGTCTTGATACCTTCCCACTGACCTGCGGCCCATTTGCGGAATGGTCCATCAGGTACGGTCAGCAACGGAAGGAGACGGTTGACATCCCGTCGGCCCCAAGACGAAACCCATTGCCGCCAGGTCCATTCATGCACAGGAACTTTTGCCGGCAGAACCCGGCTGGTTGCATCAGGCGAAAGCAGAACCCGATTGCCCCCCAGAAAATATCCGGGCTCGGCCAACTGCTTGTGCCTCTGCACAAACTGTCGGGATGGAATACAGTCGCCATCTGTAAAAATAATGTACTCAGCCGTCGAGGCTGCGACCGCCCGATTGCGGATCGCCGCAGCCCGAAAGCCCCGGTCTTCCTGCCAGACATGCCGTACAGACCGTCGACTTTGGTGTTGATACTCCTGAACGACTGCCGCGGTATCGCCCGTCGATCCATCGTCCGCAACAATCAGCTCAAAATCTCCATCGGTCTGAGCCGCATATCCGGCCAGCACAGCGGCCAGTGCATCGGGACGATTATACGTGGTGACAATCACTGCGGTCTTCATGCCAGTGAAGATCCGCCGGGCCGGCGTAGCGGCGGCTGTGTCGGAAGCGGCCACTGCTCCTGCTCTTCATACCGCTTGGCATACCGGTAAAATGTCCCTTCGAAATTTCCTAGCGCAATTACGAATCCCGGCCAGCCGTCCAGGAAGCCTTTCTTGAAGACATAATGCTTCACGAAAGACCACACGCCGTGCGCAAGCGCCCGGCCCATCGACACCCGCTTGTCCGCAAGCTTGAGCGCACCCAAAGTGGAATACCTGTTTGCTTTCTTGACGACTTCCTCAAAGTTTCTGAAGGGCACCTGCCAGATGGCATGCTGCAATCGCCCCACAGGTTTCGGCGTGAGCAGTTCGTACCCTTCATGCACGGGAGACTCGACATATCTCATTGCCCCCTTCCGGAACAGCTGCGGCTGCCGGAAGTTCGGATACCAGCCGGAATGCGTGACCCACTGTCCCATGAAATAATTTCGCCGCGGCACGAGATACGCGTCGTGCGAGGGACTCCCTGCCAACAGCGACAAAACTTCGTCCCGCACTTCCGGCGTACACTGCTCATCGCTATCGATACTCAAAATCCACTCGTGCGTACAAGCGGCGATGGCTCGATTGCGCAAACGTCCGAATCCTTCGAACGGGATCTGGACAATCCGCGCGCCCATCTCCACCGCGATCCGGTCCGTGCCGTCGGTGCTGGCCGAATCCGCAACAACAATCTCGTCCGCCCACAACACACTGTTGATCGTCGAGGCAATTTTCCCAGCTTCGTTATAGGCAATAATGTAAACGGAAACCTTGAGCATGTGTGGTCCTATGCGTGAGCCGACCCCGGGGGGACTTGCCGAACATCCTTCGCACGAGCCTCTACGGCCAGCAACACCCCGAGAAAGGTGGCTAAAAGATGCCCCTCGGCAAATGTTCTGAAGTGTGAACTGAACAAGCTTGTCACACACCAACTCATAAGAATGGCTATGGCCAGCAGGTGGTAGTCTTTAGGAGACTCGCGCTCGCGGGCGATGGCGGCAATCCAGACAACAAATAGCACAACCCCTCCGACACCCTGCTGAATTGCGATCGACAAATACTGGTTGTGTGGATCCGTGGTACGCAATGCGCGCCAATCCAACGCGTCGTATTTCTTTGTGACATGATCACCGTAGGCTTGTTCAAACCCTCCGGTCCCGACGCCGAAGGCCCAATGGTCCTGTAATATTTCCATACTATTCTGATAAAAAACCCGGCGGCTCCCAAAGTTCGTGAGCTGCTCGGATTCTGATGCGTTGGCCCATTGCACCACACCGGCCGTGACAATTTGCTGCATCTTCGGAGACACCGCAAACGCAAGTCCGCCGGCAACGAACAGACTCGCTACTATGAGTACCCCATTTTTCAGCGACGCGTTCCAGAGGAGCAGAATTGCAAGACCGCCCCCCAACACCACATAGCCGCTTCTGGAATTGGTAATAAATACGATGTTCAGGACAAAGAGCAGTCCGATCACCGACAAGACCCAGGGCTTCATCCCGATTTGTTTCTTTTCTCGCACAATCCATGCGCATACCAGCGCCGCGCACGCAAACGCCATTCCCTGAGTACCTGAATTTCGTAGCACTTCGTGCGCACCACGCCAAATCGGAATCCCCGAGATCACGGAAAAGCTAGACGCCAGGACTGCCACTCCAGTCGCGGCAAGAAACGTGATCAGAAATCGTTCCTTCCAACGTGCCTCATCAAAGAGGGCAAGCAGCACAAACATCCATAGTATCGTCCGCCACTTATATAGATCCATCCATCGAGCATGCCACGACACCGAGGCATAGAGCATTCCGATGCACACCACACCGAGAAAGGCCAGGCCCCAATAGCCTAGAGGCCGAGCGATCACCGCACTGAAACGATCAACCGCCTCTTTTCTACCGGCAAGAAAAGCCACATAGGCCACAATCAAGCCGATCGTCGCGACCGACGGTGAATACAGCAACCCCACACACGCAATGATGGCGGCAGCTCGGGCAATATCAATCGGGTTTAAATATCGTGCCACGGGGTCTCGATTACCGGCGACTTCAGAATCGCTCTAGGCTTACGTCTAAGCAAGGTACTTTCGCCGGACCTTTTGAAAAATGGACTGGATTCGGCGGATGCAGTTGGGAGGCGCTGGCTCAAGGACTGATCGGAATCGTCCGGTTTTGCTCCCCTGCTCAACAATAGGAGGCTCCAGCCAATACATAGCAATCTCCCGCTCTCGATCAATCTGCTCAAACAGGTTATCAATCGGCAAAGGAATACCATGCGATTCAATCCAATCAAGCCGCAAACGGGCGGCCTGACTGCTAATCACATAGGCTTCGGCCAGCCGTCCCCTAGTCGATCGATAGAGACGCTGCCCCTTCACCCGTTCACGCCTGGGAATATATTGATTCCCCCCGCTGCCGACAAACAGCACATGCCGCTCAGGCAACTCTGCAGCTTCTTGCAGCACCGCGTTCAGCTCTACAGAAAAGTTGTCCGCGAGTAACGCATCGTCCTCCAGCACAAGGGCTCGCTGCCAATTCCTCTCACAGATCAACCGGAGTGCCTGAACATGTTTGAGCGCACATGACTGTTGCCCGGGGTGCAGAATCGTGTTCTTGAAATACAGGTTTGTCACGTCAGACGTCAGATCACCGATGTCAAACGCATGCACATATTCATACGGAAAACCCAGCGGTTGAAGCTGTCGCTCGATGTTCTCCCGCCGCTCCAAAAAATTCCTTGGATTGATGACAAGAATCCCCTCGAGCATCACCGTTTTTGCTGAATCGACCGATACATTTTGCATGATCACCGCCAAACCCACATTACCCTGCACTCAAGCTTTGCCCCCGCCACGAACCGCCGAGCGCTCCGCCATATGAACCCCCGCCATAGCCGCAACCATGAGAAGCCCCCAGCACCCCCATATGACTCCTCGTACCCGTTCGTCGGCCGTTTGAAATCCCCAGGCCAGGAGGCCACACAACCCCATCAACCCGTATTCCGCAAGTACTGTCTGCGTATGCCCCCACCCCAGCAGCACCAACCGTTGATAGTAATGCGTCCGGTGCGCCTGCCAGATTCGCTCTCCCCGGATCAGCCGATACAAAAGAGTCACCGTGGCATCCACAATGAACGGGGAAAACAACATCACGGAAGCCCATCCGTCAAACACACGATCATGAATGCCCAGAAGAATCACCGCTCCAAAGAGAAAACCCAGCGGCACACTGCCCACATCTCCCATAAAGATCTTCGCCGGAGGAAAATTGTGTGCAAGAAACCCCAGTGACGAGGCAGCGATGCCGCCTCCCGCTAAAAATATGACAGTATGACCCATTCCCCATCCAAACCCAGCAAGCATGCTTCCGCCTGCAACCGCCATCCCGCCGGCAAACCCGTCCATGCCGTCCATAAAATTGTAGAGATTCGTCATCCAGACGAGGAATCCGATTGAGATTGGAACGGAAAGCCATCCGAGATCCATCGTGCCCAGTAGAGGGAGGGAGAGTGCCGGCAGCGCAAGTCCACCGCCAATCACGAGAACCGATGCCGCCACGAGATGACCGGCTAATCGAATCGGCACAGGGATACCGCCGCGATCATCGACAAATGACAGCAGCGCGAGCCCGTACGTCAGGAGGACGATCCTGCGTGCGATGGACGATCCGAAAAACGTGTTCCCGGCTGAATCGCCGAGAGAAAAACCCGACCCCTCCGCAAGAACCAACCCAAACAACAGGCCGGCCAGAATACCAACGCCACCGGTTCGAGGGGTCGGCCGCTCATGGAGCGACCGCTCATTGGGATGATCCAGTACCGCCGGAACAAAGCGCTCACAGGCCAACTGGCCCGTGAGCCACCATGCAAGCACTCCGGTCAGTACTGCAATAATCCAGATAAGTGTCACAACACAGACCAGGCCCTTTTCACGATGTTACGCGCTTCGATCCAGAATGCACCTGAACAGGCGGCCCCACGAGTTCCCGGTAAAGAGAAAGAAAGGCCTCGCCGATCCGCATGGTGGCATATTGCTGAACGACAAGTTCGCGCGCATGCGCACCCAGGGCCGTTCGCAGCTCCGGGCTGCCCAGCAATTCGCCAATAGCATCAGCCAGGGCCGCAGAGTCCCTCACCGGAACCAGCAATCCCGTCTGCCGGTGCCGCACCACTTCACGACAGCCTGGCACATCGGTTGCCACCATCGCCTTTCCGCAGGCGGCGGCCTCCAACAACACTTTCGGCAGCCCTTCGCGGTAAGACGGGAGCACCACCACCGTTGCAGATCCAAGCACTGCGGGAAGTTCTTCGCGATGCCCCCACCACTCAATACCGTGTTCCCGAGTCCACTCATGCAGCCGCTCTTCGGTTATCGCCGTCGGGTTACCCTGATCGCACCGTCCGACCAGTACAAACCGCGCCTTCACAGCGCGCTGCTTGAGGCCAACCACAGCATCAACGAACTCCCCCACGCCTTTATCCCATAGCATCCGCCCGGCCAACATCACGATGGGATCGCCGGACGGCGGATCGACGGGTACAAACCGCTGCACATCTACACCAGATCCTGGAATCAACCGAATCCGTGACGGGTTCACGATCTTCGCCCGAACCAGTACATCCCGATCATCGGCATTTTGCACAACGACGACAGACCGGCTGAGGGCAATGGCCGATTGGAGTCCCCGTTGGAGCAGTGCGCGAAGAACGGAGGTATCTTCAGGCCGGTCGGTAAACGCGTAGCCCAACCCGCCGAAGATATTGATGACCACGGGAACCCGTGCGACCCACGCCGCAAATGACCCATAGAGGACCGGCTTCATCGCCACCTGCTGGACAATCTGCGGACGGATGCGGCGATAGAGCCGGACCAGCTCAACGAATGCGAACAACTCTTTCAGGGGATTTCGGCTCTCCCTTTGCAATGAAATCGGAACCAGGGTGAACCCCGCCTGCCGGATACGCTCGGCATAGGTACTCACCCGCGTCGCGATCGCCACATCATAGCCGGATTCGAGTGCCATTCGCGCGAGGTCCCGCCGGATCTCCCAAAATGTCCAATCTTCCGTCACGAGAAATAAGAGGCGCGGCCTCATGCCGTTAGCGCTCATTCCAGGCCTGAAACATCAGCACATTCCACAGCGCATACTGCCAATTCCGTTTGCCTGAGAGATGCTCAGCCCATCGCTGCCGGATGGGACCCGGCTGAAAATACCCCTCCTGCTTCAGACGTTGAGCGTCCAGCAGCGACTCCGCCCACTCCCGAAGCGGGCCGCGAAGCCACGAGTCGAGCGGGATCCCGAATCCCATCTTCGGCCGTTCAATCAATTTCCGCGGCACATAGCGGTCAAGCACTTGGCGCAACAGCCATTTGCCCTCGCCCCCGCTGCGAATTTTCATCGAGAGAGGCAATCGCCAGGCAAACTCTACCAACCGATGATCAAGAAGAGGCACCCGCGCTTCAAGACTGACCGCCATGCTAGCCCGATCCACCTTCGTCAGAATATCGTCAGGCAAATACGTCACCAGGTCCAGATACATCATGCCCATCGTAAACTCGGAAAGCTTGGCCCAGGATGACCGATCGGTCAATGTCGTCTGCGGCTCAACTGTGCCGACAACTGCCTCTGTCGGCTGCTGCCAGAGTGACACCATGCCCAGGTACATCGCGTTTGGATCTTTCGCCGCGAGCAAGCCGGCCAGCTTGTGCAACTGGTCTCCCGGACGTTGCACAGCCGGGAGCGCAAAGGAAAGTCCACGATAGAGATTCTCCCACCTGTCGGGAGACACAGCCTGAATCAGCGAACCGAGGCCGGCCCGCACAGGCTGAGGAATCGGAGCGAGCCGACGCCACAATCGGCGGCTCCAAAAGTAGCGATTGTAGCCGCCGAACAACTCATCGCCGCCATCGCCCGAGAGGGCCACGGTGACGTGTTTTCGGGCCAACTCTGACACAAGAAAGGTGGGAATCTGAGAAGAATCACCGAACGGCTCATCATACATCGCCGCCAGCTTCGGAATGACTGCACGAGCCTCCTCCGGGGCCACATAGAACTCGGTGTGATCAGTCCCGAGATGTGCCGCGACCTCCTTGGCGTAGCCCGCCTCATTATAGGAGGCCTCATGGAAACCGATTGAGAAAGTTTTCACCGGCACAGAACTCTGAGCCTGCATCAACGCCACGACCACAGACGAATCAATCCCTCCCGACAAAAACGCGCCTAACGGAACGTCTGCAATCATCCGAAGCCGGATCGCTTGGCGAAGCAGGGCATCGAGATGCTCTTCCGCCTCAGTCTCCGTGCCTTGATACGGCGAGGCCACCCCTCGTTCTGCCACTTCCCGTGCTGACCAATAGCGCACCGGCTTCCATGTGGCTTGATTGTCATCCGGAGAGGGGGAAAACCCTTCTCTCGAACGCGCTAACTCCGGCGTCACCGTAAGGATACAACCAGGCATCAGCTTATAGACATGCTGAAAAATAGAGAAGGGAGCAGGCACATAGGCTAACCGCAACAACAGCGCCAGGGCACCGCGATATAGCTGAGAGTCAAACTCCTTGACGCACCGAATCCCTTTTAATTCTGACGCAAAGACAAATGTCCTTCCGGCCCAGCCGAAATAGAGTGGCTTGATACCAAGACGATCACGAACAAGATTCAGTTGCCGCGTTTCACGATCCCATAATCCAAATGCGAACATGCCAACAAACCTAGACACCGCTTCATGCAACCCCCAGCACTCAATAGCCGCCAGCATGACTTCCGTATCGGAATGTCCGCGAAAACGAGCGCCCCGCTCCACCAACTCACGCCGCACCTCGGCGAAGTTATAAACCTCGCCGTTAAACGTCATCACATAGCGCCCGCTGACTGAAACCATCGGCTGATGGCCCTCTGGGGACAGATCGAGAATCGATAAGCGGGCATGACCAAGCCCCAACCCGGCAGCTGCCTCAACCCAAATGCCCGAGTCATCAGGACCACGATACCGCATCGTTTCGATCATCCCGGAAACGAGAGGAGCAAGGTCCGTTGCCTGAGAATTCAATACACCGGCAATCCCGCACATAGGTAAAAAGCTTTCCTTATCCCGAGCTGCTTGACAAAAACCGACCTACGAAACAACACCGCCTTCAGAGGTGACACGACGCCACACCTCTCGCCAGTCACTTTGCGCACGATCGCTTGCCACCTGCAACGATTGCCGCGACCGATGGCTCAAAGACCCCGTCGCTTCCAACAGCACATCACGCCCCAAAGCAAACCCATGAATCAGCACACCTCGCACCGCCCTAGCCATCGATGACATATCGTGGGCTTGCCTTACCAGCTGACGACAGTAGCCCAGTCGCCCCGGCCATGTTTTTCTCACAGAAACTCCTTCCATCCGATACCCCAACAGAAAGTCAGGAAGCGCCGCGAACCGACTCGTGCGATAGCTCCGGAGAAGCAAATCCTGATCCTGCCCTTTGGTTAGCTCATTGTCGTATCGATTCTGTGCGAACCATGATTGCTTCCCCATCCATGTCGGATGCGCCAGAGGAAAGCCCCACCAGGGGCGACGGCAAATCTCTGCATGAGTACAGGCTGTAGGATAAACTCCGATCACCTGTCCCTCTCCGGCAAACAGAACGGCACCATGGCCCAGGAGATCAATCTCGGGATGCGACCTGAGGTACTGCACTTGTCGCTCAAACCGCTCGGGGTACGCGATGTCGTCGGCATCCATTCTGGCAATGTATCGACCGCGGGCCAGCGTTACGCAGTGATTGAGTCTGACCGCCAGGCCTTTTTGCTGCGGTTCATCCAGAACTCGAATTCGGGGGTCACGGAACTGTTGAAGGACGCGCGCCGTCGAATCTGTCGAGGCATCGTTCACGAGAACCAATTCCCAATCAGCGAAGGTTTGCCATAAGACTGACCGGATTGCGGCTCGGACGGTTTTTTCGTTGTTATGCACCGACATGGCAACCGTAATAAGCGGCGACGGCATGGATCAGCTTTCCTTGTAAAACATGCGGCCAGGCCATCCGGCAGCGGTATAGGTTCGCTTCCCACAAAGGCGCCAGGAGAGTTCGAACACAATTCGACGCGCAACGCGAGGCCCCCGCTGCCGTCCCCACAGAAGTCCGGTACAAAATACCGCAATCGCGCTAAGCGCACGCAGCAGTACCCCTCTTGAATGTCGGCGGGCTGCCGCCTCAAACGACGGCCAATCGATCGGCTGTCGAGGCCGTTGATCGTTTCGCCGCAGCAATTCTCCGACTACATCCGCAAATCGACGATCATAGGTATGCTCCGTGCTCACACGGGCAAACCCTCTTCGGGCAATACCATCCCGCCGTTCAGGTTCGACCAGCAAGGACTTGACGGTGCGCACAAGATCGTCACTCCCTTCAAAGGTGAGAATCTCTTCCCCTTTGTTAAAATATCGCTCAAGATGCGGAGTCTCCTCGGTGAGCAAGCAGCCTCCATATCCAGGCACTTCAAACACCCGCGCCTTGATTTGACGACCGGCTACACCGGCCTGCCCGGGCTGAGAGCCTTCGCTAAAGTTGAGGCTGACTTGCGAACCTCGGACGATCTCTGCAATCCGATTTGCTTCGATTGATCCCGCTGGCCAACCATGCCCAAAACAAGCCACGTCCACTCCCTGATCACGTAACGCATCGACCATGGCCTGCCGATGCCCATACGAAGCGCCGACGAAACTTACGGAATACCGGCAGCCCTTGGCAAGAACAGGCGGAGCCAGAGTTTCGGCATTCGCCGCCCATTGCGAAAGATATACGCTGGCAATGCCGTCATGCCGATATCGCGCGACCATATGCGGATAGGTGGTCACAAAGAGGTCAAACTCCGATGCCACCAGCCTGGAAAACATCGGATATTTCCAAGAATCATCCGTCGACCAATTTACCAAGAAGACGCCGCTGCTGCGTATCAGACGCATCGTCTCCGTCCAAACCTCGTACTGCATCAACACACAGAGCACCATGTCCGGTGACACTTCTTCTATCCGGCGTAACAGCGCCCGATTGAGCACCGCAAAATCCGCGTAGGGCTCCCGTGAAAACGATTCAAAAAAACTGACTTGATGCCCTAAGCGTCGCAACGCCGGCAAAAAATTTACATACTCATAGCCTTCACCCCTGGAAGGATCACCGTAGGCATGTCGCCCGAACACGCAGAGAATATTCATAGTAAAGAAATCAGCATCGCCGAGAAACCAACCTATGCCCCCTCCACCGAACACCTACCGCCGACGAATCGAAGATAAGGCAACAACACCGTTCCTCCCAAATCGTGAAACCCCACCACCCCCCTCAATGACTC